>Ga0056124_1000371_pt1 | contig 14099 bp, 8 predicted proteins | sample WorMetHEROISLAND_2_FD_70069 | JGI IMG/M metagenome (GOLD analysis project Ga0056124, IMG submission 70069) | Marine gutless worms symbiont microbial communities from Max Planck institute for Marine Microbiology, Germany - Olavius sp. 4 HERON ISLAND | ecosystem: Host-associated > Annelida >... | reverse complement strand
CGCCTTGCACTGCTGTACACTTCATATCACGAGGTCGCGATGATTCCTAACGTGCATGCGTGCAGCACGCCAGTAGTTGAAGGACTTCTCACAGATGATGCATGAGTAAGTCTTGATGCCAGCGTGACTCAGAGCAAAGTGCAGCAGCAGCTCGTCGGGAGCAGCAAAGCGCAGGCTGCACTCATAGCAGATGTACGGCCGAGCTTCAAGATGAACGAACTCATGCTTCTGCAGACCCTGCGCCTGCGAGAACTGACGGCCGCAATCCTCGCACTTAAACGGCTTGTCGCCGGCGTGGTGGCGCATGTGGGCCGCATGCTGCGACGGCAGGAGGAACGACTTGGGACACAGGCTGCAAGGATACGGGCGCTCGTTGGTGTGAATGCGCTGATGCGTGTTGAGGTTATCGATGCGCGAGAAACGTTTGCCACATGCGTCGCAGGTGTACGGACGCTCGTTGGTGTGAGTACGAACGTGCAGGTTCAGATTGCCAACCTGCGCAAACACCAATTGCAACGACTGCTAAAACAACAACTCTGCTGAGACAGTTGCAGCAACTGTTGCAAGAGCAGCTGCTGCAACCATAACTGCTGCAGCCTCAAGTACAATTACATACAACTACCACTGCTGCGACAACTGCCACAACAGTTGCAAAAAACAAGACACCAATTTATGGCCAAGACGTACACCAAATATTGACAGATTTTCAAAATTCATTCACAGTTGCATTCTCTGGGAAATTTGCAATAAAACTATTTTCTTCTTTACAGCCTTAGATAAGCAGGTACTAAGCCTGTATGACTAGCAACAAATTTATCATTCAGCACATAAAACATCAGAATCTGCTGTTGTGTGGATCATATCTTGCATCGCAATATTAATGTGAAGTGTGTTATGAAATACCTGCTGAAGAACTGACTAAAATGAGTTATCTGCTCAAAACAGCTGCTGAATGATTTACTTGGTTTAGCAATAAAAACTGTTCATATTATCGACCACAAAAATATGTCGCACGTCGAACTGCCAACCTGGGCAAACTGGCGGTCGCATGCATAGCAAGTATACGGCCGATCTCCAGTGTGGGTCCTCATGTGGCGCTCGAGGTGGCTTGGCCACAGGAACGACCTCTTGCACTCGCAGCACTCGAACGATGGCAGGAGACTTTCATGCTGTCCTCTGAGGTGTGCGCGCAGATCACGAGCGGCACTGAACGAGATGCCGCAGACCTCACAGCAGTAGCTCTTCTGCTGCCGAGCACCACGACGACGCTTCGCTGACGGCTGTTCCTCCACCGGCGCCGCTTCCACCATCACCGTTTTAACCACTTCCGACACCACTTCAGGAGTTTCTACCTTCACCTTTGTGTCCACCAGATCTTCATACTCCAGCACTTCTGCAACAGTTCACATCACTGCAATTAACATAAAGACGCAAAAGATACAGTATGACAATTATGCTAAAACTGCAAAAAATTATTCTAAAACTGTGCATAAGTCGACTGCAAAGTATGCAACCAGACAAAATTTCTATCCTATATCCTACCGCAGATGCCAGGCCAAATGTTCGCAATGAAAGACACTAAATGGTTAGGTCAGCTATGGAGTTAATGCCAGGAAAGGAAAAAGCGAGGTTTTGCGTAGTCCCACGAAATAACACTATCCTCATCTGCCGGATTATGATTCACGTACGCTAACCTTATCGCATTATCACCATTATTACGTCATGGAAACGCGATGTTCGGACAGACCGCTTGTTCATTAATTTTTAGAATTACACACGCCCAACGGCATGGTTGGCGACGCCTTTCGACGATAGGCTGGATTGGACAGCAAATGTGCAGATACCGGCATTTGCGGCACGGGGTCTTATGGAAAATTTTCAACGAAAATACAACGCATACCAGTTTCGTCGCAAGCGAAGAGATCCAAATCCATCACGAAGTATTGTTCACAACCCCAGCTGACTTAGTGCAGAAACAGAAAATGCTAATCTAGAGCGATTATAGCCAAAACACAAACGTAAAAACACCGCCGACAACAACAAAAGCACATAGGAAGCAAATCACCATAACGCCATCGGAATAAATAAGTAAGTAAGTAAGTAAAATAAACGCATGCAACAGTGTTTACGAATAACGAAAGGGAGTGGTTGTAATGTGGTATCGCACAATGCGCAAAAACCATACAACTGCCATATAGATAATAGATTACATATTTACAGTTACGTTTATTTGGAAAATAATAAACTATCGATAAGGCCGCTCTGGTACTGGCATTACGACAAACTAAGTGAATACGGTAAAAACCATAAATCTGCAGACGATAATTAAGTGCCACGTAATTGTGGTTGCAAGCTGACAGTTGCCAGCTTGTTACCTTGGATTTGGAAAAATACGTTAAAATGGTATGGGTATAAAGCCAGGCCACCAGCCCCTGTGACCAGCCCAGGCCGTTTTGCTATGGTTAGTTCAGTTGTGAGCCTGTGGGCAAGTCACAAAATATAGCAATAATGAACTCTTTAGTGATTACGCCAGTTTGTCAGCTGGTTTACTTTTAACGTACAGTACATTATATGTATTATTGTATAGGTAGTATCGTATAGTATCGTAGCGTATCGTATTTATTTTGCCGAGTCATGAAAATATTTCTGTGAGCGCATCACCAAAACATCCATAGTTGTGACGTCATCGGTATTAGTGTGTTTATTTCCTGAGTGGTTTGTCGTTATGAAATTGTGATATTCTGTGTTGGATTTGATATTGTCGTATTGACTTTGTTGTTCAGAAAATAACAATTATCGTAACATATCGTTTTCGTGTCAGTCATGCTAAAATTCAGCCGCCGGAAGACAAGTTCGAAAGGTGACGAAACTCGCTGTAGTTCAAACGGTTGTGTGGGTGGTCGTAATGGCGAGGAAGTCTGGCCTGTTGGCGCTAAGACGTCGGGTTTAGACGGCGCATCAGTGGACACTCCAGACGAATATTGCGCCGCCGACTTCGAGCCGCAGCCGTCGACATACACGACACAGTGCGGCGAAGCGCAGAACAAAACGAGACGCGCCAAACCGTTGTCCGTTCTGCACGTCATTAGAGACAAACTGAAACCATCTGCGTCCAAGTCTCGGTCGCTTCAGGGCCTTGCCGAATGTACCTCTTCAACTCCTCATGGCAGCGCAGAACCTGCTCGGCATTCCTGCAATTTAACTAATTACGTTCATGGAACGGATGATGATGTCGCAAAGGAAAGCTGTAGTCGAGCTAACTGTCTCGATCAGATCGGTTGTGACATCACCGATACAGTATTGCCACTTGCAGGGAAAGGTGTGTCAGGAGTTGCCGAAAGTGTGAGGAATGAACAAGTGATATCTACAAATGCCATCATTAGACGTAACGATGAGCTGCTGATCTCTGGTTCTGGCGATAAGAGTACTCCAAAGTCGGATTCAGCTATGGATTTACGTTGCTCAGCAGTCAAGCCACATACAGTACATGGTGGGCTCGTCTTGTCGCAGCTGTCAAATATCGTGACAGTGGAGGCGTGCATGAAGAGTGATCTGATTGCTGCAGAAGGCACATCTCGACTCCCACTGTCTCCATTGTCAAATAGCGATAGTGGGTTAGATACACCCGATGACCGCCAGCCAGCAAAGTGGACCCTCGCAAACGAGTTGCTTCGTCTGTCAAAGTACGGTTGGTACTGGGGTCCCGTGTCACGTGAGGAAGCTGAGGAAAAACTCGCCGGACAACCGGAGGGTGCATTTCTGGTACGAGACAGCACCGACGACCGATACCTGTTTAGCCTGAGCTTCCGATCGTCCGGCCGAACTCTGCACACACGGGTTGAGTACTGCAATGGTGAATTCAGCTTCTACGCTCAGCCTCAATCTGACAGCTATAGATCAATGGCTGAACTGATCGAGCAGTGCGTAGCTGAATCTCAGTCAGGTATATACTGCTACTCGCGTGGCACCAGCGGCATCGGCTCACAGTCATATCCGGTGAAGTTAACGCGGCCTGTGTCACGGTTTGCGCAGGTTCGCACTCTGCAGTATCTGTGCCGCTTCGTGATTCGGCAACACACGCGCGTCGACCACATTCAGAATCTTCCTCTGCCCATCAGCGTTAAAGGCTGGCTTAAGGAAAACCAATACTGATTCGCGCAGTAGTAGTGTCATCGGTTGAAATAATTGCTAATTCTGGTGGCGGAAATTTTATGATTTGTAGACTAGTTTGATTCACTAATACAATGTTATGTAGTAGGTGCTTTATGTTTCACAGAAATTGTGCATATCTCGGTAACAGTTAGCAGCATAGTTGTTATAGTTTTGTCATTCTAATATTGTTTTATATAGTGCACACATCATTTGGTCTCATGATCCGTCCTGCTATTATTGGTTGCATTACAGTCTACCACTAATATCCTTGTTCAGCTGATATTGCATGAGAAGTTGTGTCTGTGGTGTGTGATGCATTGTTAATAAAGTATGTTTCGTACATTTTTATTTATTTAATAAGGTTCTGATATCTGTTTGAACTGTGTGTATGCTGTGTGTATTCTGATGCATCTGTTATTCAAGATCTTTGTGGCTTTGAAGCTGTACTCGTTTTTAAACATGTTCTCTTGGTTATTTATGTCATTGACTCATTGTAATTGATCTGTAGTGTTGTCTACTTGTTGCAGCAATTTGCAGTTGTTTGTTTTCTAGCTGTTTTCCATTGTTTGTGTTTTCTTCGTCACTCTGTTGTTTGGGTGGTATTTCTTTGGGTGCTTGGATGCTTCCTGCATGGCAACAGGAAGGAAGGGATCTATTGTACCCTCCCTGTAAAAGTTGTGCTATAATTTTTGGTGTGACCAGCCTAACCTGTGGTAACTCAGATTGGTTAAACATGAGTTAAAAGTACTCGTAGTTTGTATGGTATTATCAGAGTTCCAGATTGCTGCTGTAGGTTGTGCTGCTTGGACATTCATTTGCACAAATTCAGGTGCCACTGCATCGATGTACAATGCTGACTAACTGCAGTAGGAAGGTAAAGAGCCCAATAAAATTGTAATCGTTAATTTGTCAACTCACGCTTACAGTTCTAACTGCAATGATATGCAAATTAATGTCAATAATGTGCCGGTGACGTAGCATGGTGCCAAAACGTCCAGTGCTAAAATGTCAGGTACCCGCCACTGCTGTGGTCATGTTTAATGTTGATAACTGTTCGGGTTCTACTAATGCATTGTTTGTCAGACTTGTGTTAATTTGCTCTCGGTATGATTGCTAACTGAGAGATGTATTATGCATGCTTTCGTGATGTGTTTTACTAGAGATTTTGTCATCGGCATTTAGAAACGTTGTTGAAATGTCTGTGTTTTAGTTTGTAACTTTGTATTGATGAGACGATAGATATCATGATTATGATTTTCCGTTCACCCAAGTTACTTGTGCTACTGTTCATTTTCCCTTATAAATAGTATTATTCTGATAGGATTTTTTTTGCATTAGGGGTTCAAACTTTTGCCAGTCTTTGTGGCCGCCAAACACATTTTGGTGGATTATGAGGTAAAAGCACATTTCATGTTATAAAACACAATTTTACTCTTTGAAGAAAAAGATAAGCCATTGTTCAGTCTCTCAGTCTGTCTTACATTTTTAGTGCTGTACAGCACTGTGCTGTACAACAATGATTTATAAATTTACGTTAGTATAGTGCTTTGCTGTAATTTTCATTGCAAAATTTTTTAATCTTCATTGGGTTTGAACCTCCAAACTCAATCTGCATATTCCACGATTATGATGAGCTGTAGTCTGCTGTAAGTGTTATTGGTCGGAATTATGTCAACTTGTCCAGCTTTTCTCTCGAACTGCCCATGTCCGTGGATCATGGCCACATAGCTGGATGGTTAACAGTGACATGTCGGTTGCCATTTACTTTTGCCGGACTATCTCATATTGTCAGGAATCTGTTTAACTGACAGCACATGTAATCATCCCATGCATTACTAGGTTAAACATACTCAGTGAGGAATTTCTCATTATCTGCTGCCATAGTGTGCAGACTGCAGCCATTAATGCTGTGGTGGTTCAGTATCTGGTAGGCCATCTCTTCAGCCTGTAAGAACCCCACTCCATTCCCAATCGATGGTATGTGCCATGTGGTCCATAAGAAGTAAGCCACCGTGTTTTGTATGTTCATCAGAGATTGTGTCAGTACCAGTGCAAGTGATTGCCTGTACAGACGCGTCCCTGTAACGTGTCGAGCAGGATGTAAAACTTCTCTAACTCAGTCATTCATCAGAGATTGACCATTTTTCAAAAATGTTTCGTTGGAACACTCGGCAGTAAGTTGGCTATACAGGTAAAGAAGACACATCGTCTTCAGTGTTAATATTACTATTTGACAGCAGACGATAGTTACTCGTACGCGTGGTATTCTGGCGATGCATTTGCAGTGTGCTGAGATCTTATGTAGTCACTATTTCACAATTTGTTCGCTGGTGCCATTCAAAATTTGTTGCAGTTATTATGATAGAAATTTGGTAGCTTACTTACTTTTTGTATCATTTGTAGAATCAGTTTGGTTTAACGTCCGATGCGTTACACACCACAGCCTTCATTGAGAGGGTAACAGGTGTAGAGAGGTGTTGTTCGTGATGACGCTAATATAGTGTATCTCCTGGGCATTAAATGTCTGTGTAATAAGTATCTATATATTGTTTGAATGTCAGCGTTCAGTGTGACTAATTGTACATGGAGAGTGGATTGAAAATGACCGGTGCTCAATGCTTTCTTGTGTGTATAACATGTCACTGTTTTAGTTCGGTTCTTGCCATTTGTATAGTGACAGTGCTACGATTCAGAATTATCTGATGATGTCTGTATACTCGGTTGTGTCATAGATTGCCTAACAAAGATGGATCTCTCAAGTACTTTGGTGACATATGTGCTAAAGTATAGTGTATTTTACTTAAGAAATGCTGTAGTAGAATGTTGTATTGTAGATGGCATTTGTGATTAATCTTGGGATTGAATTAATACCTCCTTATGAAAAAATTGTAAAAGTTTGATGTGCTTTGTGTATGGACCATCTTGTCTATTTGCGTGCTTCTACGCTCTTAATTTAGCGTTTACCATTCTAATATGACATGACTTCTTCATTCCAGTATAGTCAACTAAATGTAAGATGAAATTATCTATGACCAGAGGGAGAGGTACTTGGCAAATTCCTGTGAATATTCCTCTTGCAATTATAAACGTTAACTAACGGGTAATGCATTCTGCATTGTCTGATTAACTGCAATTAATATGCAATTAATATGCAGCTGAATTTTAAGACTTGTTAATATTTTGAATTTTGGAGTTTATAAACTGTGCTAAAGATTGTTGCACTTAATCTAGCTGTACGATGTTACAAATGGAAATGGAGTTATGATTACCATTACTTTGATAGTAAAATGCAATGCATTTTGTTACTAATTGTATGTTTTTGCTGTTTGATGTTTATTTGTGTACACATAAGTACTGAGTGGAACTGATGCTTTTATTGGTTAACGTCGTTGTGTGTACATCGTATGTCATGCAAGTGTTAAAATTGCTGCATCACTTGAGCATGCTCTACGCATCACATTTTCAGTGTTTCGGGGCATCAAGGGTAATTAATCAGAATGATATTTCAATACACATCAACCCACATGAAAGTGCTACCTGCTGCTGCTGCTATTTTTATACACACATGATAATTTCGCTTTGTTCCGTAGATCTGAATCAGATTATAGTTGAGACTCGGATGTTTGAGTTTCCGTAATCAGTGAAAATTTTAATCATATAAAAATTTATCACTGTCAGTTTTAGTAAACATTGAATGCCAGATTTACATCAGACTTGTTGATAAGAGATTAAATGCATGCTGATGTACTAGGTTTCTGTTCCTTGTGTTCAACCCACTACAGTTGCCCACGTGTATGGATTATTCACTCATTCTCATATTGCCAAAAGTACAGCACATCATATGCTTCGGATATTGTATTGAATTAGCTAATTGGCAGTCATGCAGACTTGATTTGGAGAATGTTATATTGCTACATAATTACACAGAGTTGCTTAATTTAAGTAATATTTGGAATCTGTTTACTTTTTGCTATTGGTTCTGTAGACAGTGCAAGAAACGTTAACACAAACGAAAGTGTTATATTCTGCTGATTACTTTCATGTCAGCATCACATTTAAAACCAGCAGCAACAGTAGGAAACATAACATCGTATTCATCTCATTTAGGACATAAAACACATGAAACTGTATGCATTCGTTGTATTCACACAGACTGTACCTTGGGCGCTATGATGCCGGTGTTCAGCCTGTAAAATGTGCTCCAACAATTCTCACAAGTTTGCTCCCGGGGACCACGGTAACCTACAGTAACTCCAACAGGTAGGATAGCTCAACCATAGTAGAAAGCAGGTTGTGGTTATAATGAACAAAGCATGCATAAAATTTATGTAAAGCAATTTTGCAAACATTAAAGATTATAACAGGCAGGCAAACAAACAGCCTGTTAGCTGATACTGCTGGTAGTCATTTTCAGGCCCAGTGCCGACATTATGCGGCCATCTGCCTAGAACTGCATAACCTTTTCAACTGAAAATTGGCACACAGTCTACTCATCCCCTGGAAAGGTTCTTTGTTTTGCTCTACATCTGTTTTCGAGTTAGGATCCCACACAGTACAGATGGAGAAGACCCGTAATCTAGCCTATCAGGATGGCCATGCAATAATCACATGACACAACACTTGTAGGCTGTAGCAATAGACGATTTAGATAATCACGCAAACCAACTTGATAGTTGACAGAAGCCAAAGCAAAAGCACGTCAAATGGTGATAATAACAGCAGCTTAGAAACTGCTTGCTTGCACACCATTGGTAACTTGGGCACACAAATCAGATATGAATGCACGTTAAAAAGTATTCACTAAAATTGCAGCATAGGCAAACTGATGACAGTTTAGTGACGACAGTCTAAAAAATAGCTCATCACAGGGTGCACACACGTCGTGAAGTCATGGAATTTAAAATTCAATTTTTCCAGGCCTGGAAAGTCACGGACTCACGCCTAGGTCCTGGCAAATAAACCAAATGGTTGGTGCATTTTAGACATGTACACACTTTGATCTGTTGCATAGCATAATTATGAACTGTCACATATTCACTATTCAGTGTTATGTGCCACATGTTTTGTGCTTTCATTAATTGATTTAGTAAATGTACATGAAGATCTGACTTGTTCAATATCCACTTGATTATGCAGTCCGGGAAAGAAAAGAGAAGTGGACATACATAAATGGTCCTGGAAAGTCCTAGAAAATGCACATAAAAAGGTCCTGGAAAGTCCTGGAAAACCACTTCTACTGTTCTCTGTGCACCCTGTTAACCAAACATCAAGTCACACATAAAACCACAATGAATCCCAACAATACTAAATCTACAAATTGCCACACAAGCAAGTTAATCACTGTTAATCAATGGACTGATGCAATATCATGAGATTAAAACGAGTTCATGCTTATTCAAAGGACAGCTTCATAAGATCAATGTCACTGCAATGTATTTCATTCGAAGTCGAAAGCTGACATAAATATAAATCAAATTCGATTTATTGAGCTACGAAAATAACAAAAAACCACACGTTTTCATATCTGCTATGAATTATTAAATATACCGGTACTCTGAACATAAAAACTGCTACAGCCGGTAGGCGACATAACTCGCAAGATGCGAGCTGCAATGCAAAGCCACTGCACAGACATGTTGTACGATAATAAAGGTCGCTTATAGTTTGCAGCTCGATGAGCCAATATCAACAGCAGTCAAAACACAACATAAGAATCAAGTTGGTGTCAGATAATGTCAAATACAGTGCACACATCACGTTAGGTGAATAGAATACAAAATGTATAATGCACATTGCACACCTGTAGGCCTGATAAAATGAGCAAAATCATACAACCGACATTTTTTATTAATTACCTGCGCTAAAGGAAGGAGACTGTTTTCATCTGGGTCCCTCATCTGACTTGATCAGTCAAAAAATGTTATAATGCATTTTGACAAAAAATGTTGTACAGGGGTTGGGTATGTCTCAAAAAAGACTGGTGACAGTACGAATCATTGTATCCAAGACACTTCTAAATGATGTAAATATAATGCAGGCCAAGCAGCTTGCACTAAGTCTGTTATTCACCATGCTCTGTTGGGAGCGCTGAATTTCTAATCGTTCTCAATCATGATCAACATGACAATAATTTAAAACTGCAACTGATACAGTCGTAGGCTTCACTCTCCAGTTTCAAACTGACTTGGCAATAATAAAACAATCTAAAAGTTCACATGGAAAAAAATAAGTTTGTATGTACAAATCATCAATAAGATAAAATGTTGTCTGTCGTTTTCGATAAAAGAAACTGAACTCCCGCACACGCATTGCAGGAATTCTTAGCATACCAATGTCTACTGTCTGACGATACAGCGGAAGCAAAGGATGTTGGTAGAACTGCCTGGGTACGAACTAACCTCATGCGACAGTCTGCAAAGGAAATCACTTTCCATGTGGAGTTTGCACTGGATACAGTCGGTTCTGTGTGATCTGCAATTCCACTTGTTGGACATTCACAGCTACAAACTGTGGTTGATGTAGTATCACTGATCACATCTGCCCCTTCTACTGGCAAAGTGGCATCTTGGGATTCAAGCTCCAAAACCGAGGGTATGTTGTCGCCAATATGATTGTTTTGAGTGGACGGAGTTTGGCAGACAGCCTCAGTCCGTATGAGCCGCATGCGACAATCAACGCAGGAAATTACTTTCCACACGGAGCTGGGACTGCAAGCAGCCGGTTGTCCACGGCCTACAGTAGTTTCACTTTCGTTTTTATCAGGTGAATTGCCATCACTGGCATGCTCCAGTACGGATGAAGTGAGATGATCACAGCTGTATATCAAGGTTGAATCAGTGTCATTGCCAGCATTAGCATCTGCCTCCGCAACCGGTTCAACGACATTACAAGATTCAGGTGGCTCCACTACAGGTGACTTGTTACTCTCAGGGTGGAGTGACAGTTCTGAAAATTTAGGCAGAAGAGAACCTGGAATGTTATTAAACGGATTCGAATGGTATAAGTCTAAGCCGTCATCCACTAATGTTGTGCCGAGCTGTGTTGGAGCTAATGCAGTTGATCTACAACAATCTTCATGCAGTGAAGTATATTCTGCAGACTCATCACACTTAATCTGCTTGATCTGCAAGTCTCCTTGCTCTTGCACAAGATACTCATCCACTTGTTTATCACTGACACTGTTAATCATGTCAATGTTAGTCTGCCAGCCGACATATGGGACTGAACTCTCTGAACCGTCATTCACTTGAGCAGACTCTATAAAGGACCGGATAACAGAAAATGAAGACCTCTGGCACATAGATTTTGACTCGATCAATGTGTTGCTTGTTGTGGATGTCTCGAGTGGGTCGCTGCAGCAGTGGACAGGAGTGCAAAGACCCGCATCACTGCAATCTGCTACAGGAGCTGAATCTTCGGACAAACACAGAGGAAGACCGAACACGAACGGCAAGCAGGAATTATTATTGCTCGACGTGGAAAAGTCAACAGTGTCAGCTGAACACGGATTTGAAGCCTGCAGTGAATTATCATGCTGTGCAATGTCAGGTTCGCAAGCCATTGTCAGCAGTTTGTCATGGAGGTCAAAACTCTCGGCAACGGAATCTGAGGAAGGGACTGGTGATGAGGCACCACCACCAAATGTACAGTCACCGTTTGCTTGACAGTCAGCATAATCTGACGTGGCAGGCTCAGTTTTTACAGTGGCAGCACACATGGCTGGCTGATCCACAGAAAGTGCTGCAAGTGAAATGCATGAGTTGTTATCGTTTAATTCACGTAGTGGCAAAACTGGTGCACCATCGTCAACTATCATATTACAGCACTGAGTGTCGTTATTGTTTCCACTGATATTTGCAGACAACGAAGTCTCTGCGGGTATTACAGCACCATCTGTTGTCAGTGCCGGCAGATCAGGTAAGTCTGTAACTTGCTGGCTCTTTGCTGCACATTTGTCAGTGTCGTTACTGTGATGTTCTGTCACTGTTCTCACGTCAAACTGACCCAATAAGTCATTCTGTGGAAACACCAACGAAAAACAGCTTTGATCAACGACAGCACTTAGTGATGTCTGCTGACAACGTTCTTTCTCATCTGCTATCAGTTCAGCACGAGCTGCATTATAACTACATGCGGAAGTGATACATTCTGCCACAGGGTTCAATCGATTAGCATCTTCACACACATCCACTGCAGAACACTGAGCTTCCTCGGCATGAAGTGCGGAATCAACAGAGTTTTCACTGGAGAGAACATGTAGCAGATTTAGTACATAATTGGATGAGATGAGCTGAGACGAATCATCACCATGACTCAGATTGTCAACAGTTAATATATTGTGAAACTTTACTCTATGCAGTGCTTCATCTGTTTTACAACAATCATCAACCTTTGAAACTGTATTAGATCTAGAAAAAATAGTGCCACTATCGCAATGAACTGGTAGTCTTTGGGAATGCAATTTGTCACTAATGCCAATGTCTGCACGTTGGTTTTCTAAGCTTACAGCATGTGCATACACACCATTTATGCTAACACATGTAGTACTTTGGTTGCCTGTTCCTTCACTGTTCTTGGCAGCAGAGATGACTTCATTAGGCTCTTCGGGTTTGCCCTGTTGCTCTGGAGACTGGTTTGGTGTGAGGTTGACATTATGAGAGGAAGGAGATACAGCAGCTGCAGTAAACTGACTATTATTGTTCACCTCTTGTGCACAATGAGTGAGTAGGCCTTCAATCTCATCCACAACATGATGACTGCACTTGTCTTCAGACGGTAACAACATGACACTGCTGTCAGACAAATGGATCTGATTAATAAGTTTATCGAGATCGGCAAAATTCTCGACATGCTCGGCAAAACGTTGATGCTCGACACCAGTCAGATGCTGATTCAAGTCATCGTACATAGTGTCACAGCATTCACAGTAGCCTCTCTTGCTCCATACCTTCTGTTTTCTAGTATTGGCCACTACTGTACTAACATTCTTCCTCATGACGGCTGGCTGAAGATTTTTAGCACAGCGAAATATGCCATTTGACAAGTCACCCTCAAAATCCAAATGTGGGAATGTTGCATACTGGTGAAAAAATGGCCGGAAATTAGACTGGGTATCTTCAAATTTTATGAATGGACCTGAAAACTTTGTTACAAATGGCCGAGACTTATCTTCATCTTTAACAGATGTGCCTGAAAGCTTTCTTCTCTTCTTAATGTCGTGTGACTTGTCGGACTGCTTGGAAGCTGGTGATGATGGGGCACATGTTGGAAGTTGCCTCTCAATAGCTTTCAGAACCGTGTCAAGAGATACAGTCTTAATGCCCCAAATTTGTGCAAACGTCACTGGGTCACAGACCGATGTATCTTTGAGCGAGTTGCTGCGCATGAGAAGGCTCTGTCCTCGTGACATGATCTTACTCCCACACGAAGGTTGGAGTGACTGTCTTGGAGCACATGGGATTGCGGACACATCTTTCCGCTGTGACATATTATCAACTTTTCCTCTGTTTGTTATAACACATGTTACATCCTTCGACAGAAATTTCTCAATTGTCCCACCAAACTGACGTATGTCTGCCTCCAGTTGATCGATTCTGCTGTAGTCTTTCACATCAAGAAAAATTTTCTGATTTGAGAACAGCATATTAACATCGATTGGAAGACATCTGTGCACAAAACAACAATACACACCAAGCTCACCATTTATACATAACACAGCAAGTAACTATAAAACAACTGTGCTATAAATATAAAATACGCAAATTTCCGCAACAAAAAATGATAGCTACAAAACTATTACAATTTACTACAAAGGTATCTGATTCATTTGTAATGGATACAGACAATGATGGATAAGGTGGAACACTGGGATGGATACAAAATATCCGACTATATTTTCTTTAAACAGCCAAACTGCTCTTTCACAGTTATATAAAACAAGAAAGCCC
>Ga0056124_1000370_pt1 | contig 14107 bp, 10 predicted proteins | sample WorMetHEROISLAND_2_FD_70069 | JGI IMG/M metagenome (GOLD analysis project Ga0056124, IMG submission 70069) | Marine gutless worms symbiont microbial communities from Max Planck institute for Marine Microbiology, Germany - Olavius sp. 4 HERON ISLAND | ecosystem: Host-associated > Annelida >... | reverse complement strand
GTTCACTATTGCGTAATAAAGTAGATTACCGGCTAACAACGGCACATCTGTCTGTAGCGACTTCCTCGAGAGACCAGAAACTGCCAGCTGCAGTGACGCATTGTACCGAGACCGTCACAGCACGTCGCCCGCAGGTCAATAACTCAGCCTGGCCATCCCTGCCGGCGAGACCGTCACAGAACGCCGGCCGCACTGATGGCCAATCAATGTCTGGCTTACACGCCGTGGCGGTCATAGGTCTATCGAACCAGAAGTAATCGCGCAACGTACGGTAATTTTATTGTCGAATGCACTAAAATAGCTTCTGTGTCCAAAGTGGACGAAATGTAGGCCGATATATAGCGCTGACTGGCAGATCGCAGATGTCGACGACCAGTGACATGATCTGACATCTGCTGTTAGGGGCTGCCTACGTGTAAAACAAAAACACGCATGCGAGTAGGATGCGAGTTTTAGTTTTACATGTAGGCAGCCCCTTAGCGTACAACTATTTCGGGCAAAAAGCAAAATATTACTTCATACGATGTTGTGCATCTGCTCAACATGGCATTGTTACGTTATGTCTGTTGTTCTATTTGTAACTGGACACTAAACTATATGATGATGATGTTGATGATGACGATTAGTATATTCTGCCAGTCGCTGACACTGAGTCATCGGCTTTCAGTCCTGCAATCACAGACACGCTTGCAGCCCTTCATTTCCAGTGACCGCTTGTTGTGCGGCCGTCCGAATGCGTTTTTCTATAGTTGTACGACAAGTCCACAGCAAAACGAAATAGTGGAGTCCGCGCCACACGTCGTCGAGCGAACGACCGTCATTACGGCAACGTCGTATAATCCGCACACACGACTTTGCCATCTGTGACGTCAGCAGCTGGTCACGTGATAACGTCACGTGACGTGACGGACGTCACTGCCTCACGGAGGAAATCGACTGCCGTCTGTAGCTCAAAGACGACGTGGGCCATCTCTGCTTGCTTTGGCTGTGTGTTGAAACAAGAACTAACAAGACAGCGAGACGTCGCCGGCCGTCAGAAAGCACGTAAACGGCGAGGCTTATGATGCCGAATGCTGATTGTGCAATTGCGTGTAAGACACGCACTGTCCACTCGAATAAGTCGTCCAAAGCCTTATTTCCACTTACTTCGATTTACGGATTCGTTGTACTTTCACAACGTGCTGTACAACAAAATGTACGACAAATTGGTTACAAATCGGCAGTCTACAGCAAATTACCTTTTTATTCAATATCGTGCCATCCATCATTGGTCGGTGAAGGTCTTTACAGCAAGTAAAAAGTAAGTAAGAAGTAAAACGTAGATTTATAGAGCGCATGTTATAAATTAACCTCCGTGTGTTTCATGTCACGAACGTGTTATTTTTCAACCACTAAAGTGCACAAAGTGCGTTTGGCAGCGCTCTAACTGGATTGATTAAATAAAGAAAATGGAGCCGGGGTGGGAACGAGGAAAAACAATCGAAAGGATAGGAGCCAAAAAAAAAACAGAGACAGTGGGGATAGTGGTGATAAACTTTTTTTAACCGCCAATTGTAAAATATTGTGCAGTGCGCGCGCTAATGTAACTCTAAAGCTGTTTTTTGTTGCGCGCATGCGTAATAGCGGCATCAGAGAATAAGCTGTTAATATAGTCATGCGGCGAAATGTCGGCATCATCTCATGCAAACCTGATGCACTTGCGACCTGCATTTGCATTCTCGACAGCCCGGTCAATCCTGCAATCCAACCCGTCCCGGGATAAAACTCATCGCGGATATGCGTCGTGGCAGCTGTGGATATCCGGACGCCGGATCCGACGTAGTTCAGTCTCAGCAACTTTCATATTTATCACAAGATGCCAGCCGACTCGTGGGTTGAAAAAGCAGGAAGTGGACAGAAAGTTATAATATTTTCAAACACACCGCTGCAAATATCCGACAGAGGATATTAACGGTGCTTAAAATTTTAATGTTGCCCTAAATTCTCCAAAATGTTGTATTTTTGTTAAAAAAAATCTTCCGGCAGGCTAGAATTTAGGCGAGAGCAAATGTTCCCTACTACTGTTACGACGCCAAGGCAAGATGCTATCCATGAGCATCCGGATTACTCTGAAGTATCTTTTGATATTTGGTGCTACTCGTGTACATTTCATATAACATGTTGCGTATAGAAACATCTGATGTTGCATGGTCTTGGTCTTGAAAAAAGTCTTGTTTACATCACTGGTTCAAATGTTTTCGCTCCATCACGACGTTTGTCCAAAGTGTGAGCGAAGTCGCCGCACTAAAGCACGCAAACTGATATGAAAGCAAACCGCTCAAAAAGTCGCTGAAAAATATTCATTTGCGCGTTTTATACGTATCGTTACATCCGTTAATTATTTAGGCATATCAGGCGATACAGAGTGTTTTTAGCAATGAGTATTATCTTTTTTTTCTTTAGCCTACAGCGTATATATTAAAACGAGTTGTGCCATTTTGTCCTGTTTACTGCTTTATACATAATCTTTGTAATTGTTTTATTATCACATTAAAACGAATGAATGAATGAGAAAATGATGATGAGGAGGACGATGCTGACTGTTGATCACAGTGACTGATGTTGGCTTGTTCTGGTTCACTGACAAAGATAATTTTAGTAACGAAAGTAAAGAAGTCAAAACAAAAATCGGAGAACGAACGAGTTACAGTCGGCGTGTCGCTGACGTCGGCACAAAATGCTGCACGACAAATTTTTCGCCGTGGCGACATCTGACGACGAACGGACGTCGTTCCGAGAAAGGCAACAGCGGTTGCCGACTAATTACCGGTAGTAAATTAAGGTTGCATTTTAATGAATGCATATACTGGCTTATTAAAATGCTACACAGTTTGATATTCATTGACCCCGGAGTCAAGGTCGATCAGTGGAGCCGACTACTACCAATGACAATGAATCATAATGTGCTTCTGTCACTCACAATACAGTGCTGTGCGCCATAAACAGTTAATTTTTCAGCAAGACAGTCAGTGTCTCAGCGCACTACAGAGCAAATTCGTATTCCTGGTGCCGTCCCTATATAAGGACTTATAAGCTATTTAGTGAATTGAAGAGTGATTAAACGGCAAATATATCGATCGCATTAAAGCAGAGTGTCTCCTTTTTACTGACTGTGTCGTTACCAGTTCAGTGGCGGACAGTGAGATAAGTGTCTTCCATGATCGCATACGACGGTCGCGCGGAAAGCACCAGTGATGGGCCTATGGGAAATCAACAGTTACATCCCACTCGAGTAGATACAAACGGCGTATATACAGCTTCTAATGTAACTGCAATATCACATAGGCTTTTGACTATCCATCGGGTGTCGTCCTGCAAGATGGTCAAAAAATAAAACAGTGCCCTCGTATCAAACTAAAACAAAATACAGGAGGTGAATTTAGGCATGTTCAGCACGTTCAGCTGAACAGAAAAGGGAGCCCCACTGGCCAGAGAATGTCGAACAGCAACGCGACAATTTATTGGCCCATGAGGACCTCTTTACGGCGTTTGGTATAGGGCATCTAAACGTTCAATTGGTGCTGCACGACATTCTCTGGCCGGGAGGGGGGAGGGGAATTTACGACTTTAGATATTTATTTCATGGCAAGTTGTTGTACATTAATGTCAATAAATTTATGTGAGGGTCCCACATTTTGCTGACTGCAGGACCTAATCGAGTTTAAATCCGGCCCTGAAAAATACGTTGACCCAATGCCGACATATTATGCGGCCGTCTGCTCTACAGCTGGGCAACGCTGTCATTGACCGATATAGATAATATTTTGGTGTGTTGTTTGTGTGACTAACACTGATACGTTGCTTATGAATGTACCTCAACGCTAAGCCAGGAAGTTGTCATCTAGACATCATGAATGACGTACCCCGAGCTCGTTGAGTTTCCAGCGGAACTTGTCGTCGAGTGCTTTGATTCGACTGCGCCGACGTTCCCACTGTCTCGACGTGTCCGCAAGCACCGTCGCAGCGTCATCGTCTGCACCAGCAGACATCATCAGTGCAGGCAATGGGTCACTGGGTCAGTGGGTCAAATTGTTGGTCATAGGTCACTGCATGCTGACCCGTCCGTGACCCACTATTGAACTACATTTTAGTGCATTTAAATTTGACTTCATGCAAGCCACATAACAACGTCACAGTGTAATAACAAACGGACACAGCGAACTGCTGAAATCCCAGTGTCAGTCAGTGTCGCCCTCATGTTTTTGATCACGGCTATAGCACGACAGGACCAGATAACGATATGGCATGTAGGGCGATACACAGGGAAACGTTAGCCGGCAAACCCACGGCGTGATATACGCCGACCTCAACCAACCGCAGAATATTGGTTTATTGCGCGGGCGACCACGAATTACGTACACGTGTATCAGATCCAAACTCCACTTCAGTCGATGTGTCGTGGATTTGTCGCACATAACTTGTTCACAACAAATCGATATAGAGGAGATTGGGCCTTACACTTCCGACCACCCGCCGTCTTTTGCTGACGCTGACAATCTAATAAGTTTCGCCATACATCCATGTGCGCTCGGAATCTACTTAAGCCAATCTGTCTCATAGGCATAGGAGCAGCTAGAAATTGGAGTCGTCGGAGGGGCGTTTGATATAAGGTTAAGCTTAAATGACACGTAGCAGATCAAAATATACCTACTACATAATGCGGCTGACCAAAATGACAGCATTTGGGTCATGCCAGATGGTCTAACGACCTAATAACCTAACAAATTTCTGCATGGGCCTACGTATCTTTAACACGTTAACTACGACTGAATTTTTTGATAAGCTTGTCTTTAAAAAAAGTCTAATTTTTTTTGCGGAGCGACAGATCGCAACGGTGGGATGTTATGACTGACCGCTACGCGCCAGACGATGATGATGATGATGATATTGGGGGCACGTGGTTGGTGGCGTGGGGGGGGCGGTCGCCCCCTTCCGCCCCTGGCTAAGCTACGCCACTGCTAATAGCAGGCTACGAAGCCCGTTGCACGGCGGCATGGCGTTTGCATCATTTAGCAACGTCGTTAAACGAAATCTGTCGCAATGGCATAGAAGTCAAACGGTCACAGCGCCACGTCGTGTCAAAGCGTAAGCCTAGGCTCGATGCTCTGTGCAACTGTCGAATAATCTGTGTCAATAACGGCCGCAGTACGGGTCTTGCCCGTCCGTCCGTCTGTCTGTCTGCCCGTCCTTCCCGTACGGGATCCCAACTCGAAAAAGTCGTAGTAAATAAGACAAAATTAGCGTTCTCCGAAGCAAGAGTAACCAGAGTGCCAATTCTGGCTCAAAAGGTCTAAGGTCAGGGTCAGGGTCAGGGTTAGTTCTAGGTGGACGTCCGCATAATGTCGGCACTGGGCCGGTATACGTTTCCAGATAGTGTCCGGGTTATTAGTGCGTATCACTTCAGATGTTCCTAGCACTGGGAACATGATGAACGGGTTAATGCCATCGTTTCATATAGGCTACAACGGTATTTGTTAATAAAGTCATGCAGCGGCGCGTCGTTGGTTAAAGTAGCTGAAGGCAAGAAGCTGCAAATTTCCGACCGATGAGATGATGGGTGCTCAGAATTTTAATTGGCCTCTAAATTCTTTAAAAGTGGGGGATTTCGGGCCCTCAATTTTGTATTTTTAGAAAACAAAAATTCCCAAAAACTACAATTTAAGGGGGCCGGTGAAGGGGGCAATTGCCCCTAAACTCCCTGCCACGACGCCCCTGTAGAGAGATACCGAGTGTATAGTTTTCTACGCTTACACGTAGAGTGGAAGAGAAAGTTCCTGTAAATGTCCAAGGCAAAGCTCGGGCCGAAGGAAACTGTAGAGAAATCTCGCAGATGCTTCAAGATTACGCGGATGGTCGGATTTCGCGTTTCTCTCACCAAACATTTTCGACTTAAAACAACGAGAAAACCGCGTGCATGCAACGGAACGATGACGTGCTTCAGTTTATAGCTATTATCAAACATACGAGTTACTGTAGGCTATTATTAGTTATTACCAGCCAGTGTGTGATGTAGCACTGGAGTCCGGCAAAGGACTCCAGTCGGACTCGAGTCCTTGTTATCTTTCAGGACTCGGACTCACTGGAATCGGACTCAGTGTTGTGTGACTTGGAAGTAACTGCACCATATTGAATTTTTGTACTTTAACTGATTTTTGTTAACGCAGCATCAACGGACAAGTGACGACTAATTTCTAACGTATTGTTGTGTTGTTGTTTCTTAAATTGTGAACACGAAATCCTACGAGATTTGAGCTCATTGGACTCGGACTCGGACTAAGTGGAATCGACTACATCACTGCTATCAGATTGACGAGAGAGTGTGAGAGAAGCAGACTGACCGTGTTGAGTTAGATCAACGCAGTGAAGGACAACCAGAGTGTTACCGGCGCGATGAACATTCTCCAAGTACCCTACACGCAGTACACACCCCGACCACGCCACCACATTAACCAACATCACAAGCACTCGCACTGCCTATCTCCGCCACTACGTCTGCAGTGGTATAAGTGCATGTTAAACGAACTATACACACCAGACTGTTGTTTTACACACTTATTCCACGCTGGCCGACGGTCGTGTGGCCTGCATTGTCGTTCGTTTGGTCACGCTTGACTGCACCGGTGGTTATCGACACGTTATCCCACTGCAGACAGTGTGGTAGACATAGGCAGTACGAGTGCCAGCGTGGAATAAGTAAACGTTAAACAAACTAATATACTCCAGAGTCCAGACAGTTGTTTAGCCGACACTTATTCCACGGCCGTCAACGGTCGGTCGTGCATAGCCTAGTGTCGTACGTTTGATCACGCTCGACTGCGCACGTGGAGTTATCAACCCGTAATACCACTGCAGACATAGTGCCAGAGTGATAAGTGGTACGAACGCAACCGTGGAATAAGTTCGCTTAACACTCACATATCCAAGTCCATGGCCGTGGTTTAACACAGGCGTATCTTGTTTACCATTGTTTAGCTGCTAACGGACTATTGTAAGTAACCAGCTTCAATCTTTCCTGTCCAAGCAACGTTGTCACAGTATATCTGTTCATAATGTCTTCTATGATATTTTTGGTTTCCATGAATTTAACAGGCTATGTTCAATGTATTCTGTGTGTGGACAGTCTCGTGGATATTTTAGTGCATCAGTCTGGGACGTTTTTCGTGCTTTGGTATTTTTGACTGCTGTATTGATTGTATTGTTTTTTTGGGTTGTCTGTCTGTCTGTCTCTACACATTGTTGTGTGAATAAAGATTATCAATTGTGCACTTGAGCTGCAGCGTTTTAAAATAAACTTGATCGATTAATTGACTGACTGGTTGTAAATAAATGAAAATAAAGGCAAAATAGTGTAAACGTTGGAGAATAACATAATCTAATTCCGATGCACAGTTGAATACGCAGAATTGTATTCTATAGTAGACCTATTCTATGTGCCACTCACTACAACCTCCGCTATCGACGGCATCAACTACAACTAACGCACGAGACAACATACCGGAACAACAAACTTTTTATCATTAGAGAGTTGTTCACAGACATTTATTAGTTCGCTCGTTCTTTCTCCCGTTTTGCTATTCCCAGCATTACTGATGTGTTTGACTTCATTACCGCTGTCTGGCGTGTTGACTCTTTTATCACTGTTTTAGCTTGTTCACGTATGCACTGTATTGTTGTTAATAGTTCTGCTTGCCAATTGTATCTCAGATGAATAATAGCGAATGAATGTGAATGAACTCACAGTTGAACGCGGCTTCGGCTTGGTCGCTAGGATCCACGGCTACCAGAACAACCACCGACGTCATTGCATTCAGCAGCAGCAACGACTACAATAACGACGACGACAACGACAACAACAACAACAACAACAGTAGGAGCAGCTTTTTCCCAGCACTGAACTGTTCGGCTTGCTGTTGGTCAGCTGCTGTGCATGTCCAGTCTGTCCGGCACTGGACATTCACTGCCAATAGTGCCCCACTGACCACTGACCACTGGCCATGCAGTAGCACACACACACTCACACATCCAGAGTGTGCCACGTATCACCGGCCTAATGCGTCCGTTCGTCCGGTCAGCAGCAGCAGCCGCATCGCTACTGTTACAGTATCGATGTGTTTGACCATCGCTCATCAATAGCATACTACCAGCCAGTGTGTCGACAACGTGGGCGTCGTTACACCAGAGACAGATAGGGGAGTATATCCCCTAAAGTTTTTTGGGCTGGGGACACCAATGATTTTGCCCCACCCCAAAGACTTCAAATTAATGGAAGGAATGGTGGCTTGGAATTATTGAGAATTGCATGCCCGTTTTAGCGCCAGTGAAGAAATCGTTTTAAGGCTAAGAATGCACTACGATCGTTTGCGGCTGGGGTTCCGCCCCAGACTCTGCTGGGGAGCTTACGACGCTCCCCATACACCCTAGTAGGTTGGAGACGGCAAACCGCACTCCCTAGACCCTACAGTCGTCGCTCTTCGTTCACATTATGTCGGATGCACAACGTTAGAAGAAACGTCACCATTTTTTGTGACATCTTTGTCAGCTATCATCCGATTTGGCTAATGTTTGGCAGAAAGATATAACAGGGAATTAGAAACCAATGCATTCACAGCTCTCGACCAACGTCGGATCACACTGCAAAGTTTCACGGCGATCAGCCAAGGGAGCTGGTAGATTTCTCGTTGAAAAAAAGAAGTCATTAGCCGCAAAACACATAAGCCTGCTAAAGCATGCCAAGGCGGCCTAAACTAGCCTACAACGAGACAAAAACTTTGCAGATATTTCTGAAACTAAAACTAAAACTAGAACTAAATACTAAATCGAAACGAAAATTACGTTGCGCTGCAGTCGGATGTGGCGCGCGGCGCACGGTTCATCAAACAAGCAATATTCAGTCGGCTGCAGTAGGTCTAACTGAACGACGTGACATTTGATCGATCCGCGGAGCCGCATCTTATAACAGACTGTAACAGCAGGCTCCAGCCGGGACTAGACCAAAGCAACGCAAGCAACGCAACGAACGCAACGGACGCGACGCACGAATATGAGACACCGCTACTATCCTTGCGTTTTGGCCGTTGCGTCGCTTGCCTCAGTAGCGTTGCGTGCGTTGCGTTGGACGTAAACTATGGCTTTGGACTAGCTGCTACAAGGATGCGCTGATGCAATGCACTTTGCTCTAGCTGTCCGATGCCGCTGAACGCTGAGAAATGAATCCCATTCCAGACAGTGCCGCCGAAAGCAAATTGAAAGTGAAGAGAGACACAAACGATGTGCATCGATGTTGGTACCCCCGGAAAGCTCGTCAGCAGTGCTTGTTATGACACGCAGCAAGTCTGTGTCTATCTGTAACCGTTCTCGTGCTAGATTAGTCAACAGTAGCGGAAATCGCACGTTTTCAAGGGGGTACCCAAATTTGATGCGCTCGTACGGAGGACTCCTTGAACCTAGGGGGTCAAACCTTACACCGTTGAAATCTACGTTTAATGCCGAACATTTCGTACCTGGGTCGTCCTGTTGGAGGCTAGACCGCTAGACCCCCCGCTGCCCCTGTTTAGTCCCTCATTGTAGTCACTGTTATTTAGTGATGCAGGCGAGAGGTTTTAAGATTACCCACATAACTCTAAGGATACTTGCAGTGTCGCGGCGGATCGATTACCGATATCGTCCGTCCGTCCGTTCAGTCCAGTATTTATATATATAGATCTGTGGTTCAGTCAGTCAGTGGATCGGATGCGCTATAAATAGCTCCAATTCACGAACGCTGTGCGGCAGGCTGTATGCATAGTAGGCTTAATCAATATTCACCGGACAGACTGAGACAGCAGTTAGTTAGCAGCAGCATGCACGCGTGGTTTAATCAACAGCAGGATTAAGTGTCGATCTCATCGCCTCGTTGTCTATCCTCTGTCGTCGTTAACCCTCTGCAGTCCAGTAGGCGAGTATATATTATATCTCATTACATTGCCAATTAAAGCTGTGAGAAAAAGCTGTTTCCGTTGTATCAAATGTTTGTCATCTTCAGGTCCATAAGACGCAGCATCCCCATCACCATTATCACACAGTGGTTTAGAAAAGCCAAAATGAGAAGAAAAAAACATTATTTCTAGGACCACGTGCGTGCATATATCACTTACCGCCCGATACACAAGCTGGAGGAACACAACAAATTCGTTTTGGACTAAAAACGAACGAAATCGCGAAATTCAGCATTTTGGACGAAAAAAACGATATTCACAATGTTGGACAAAACTTTGACGAAAATTAGAAATTTTGACAAAATTTTGGACAAAATTGGTGATTTTGGACGGACGAAAAATGACATTTTGGACAAGATATTTCTTGTTTTCCTAAACATGCCCGTGTGTTGAATAGTACAAACTTAGTGCAAACATTAAAAGCAGTTCAACTTTTCAATGAAACAAGCTGCGTTATTTGTCCGTTTGCAAATCAGATACTTTTTAATAGCTGAATGAAATTTGAACAAAAATGGACGAAATTTGTGATTGTAGACGGACGAAAAATGACATAATGACATAATATTTGTTGTGTCCCTAACAATCTGGCATTGTGTTAGGGGTCGAGAAAACCGATTGCTGCCGATGAACTTGTGCAAATTTGTAATTGTATTTTAGGTACAAAACTATCGTGAACTAAAATTACAAACCACAGAGACGTAGAACAAATTTATAGGCTTACATCAAAAATGTATAAACACCATCACATTTAGCCTTTTTACATAAATTTTAATAAAATAGTGGGGGAGCGCATTGCGTCTTCAAAAAAGTGGGGAGACGGCGCCCCCGCGTCCCCACCTCACTAGGACACTTGCTATTTAGGCAATAGTCGCCCAACATTCAAACTGTCAGATGGCGCGGTTTCCATCTAATGCCACGCAAGCTACGCACGCAAAGAACGCAAGAAACTACGCAACAAACGCCACGGACGCAGCTGACGCAAGCGACGCAACGGCCAAAACGCAGGGACCGAAGCGGTGTCTGTTCGTGCGTTGCGTGCGTTGCGTTGGATGGAAACCAGGCTTAAGGGTTAACGCTGCAGGTGTGTGTTTGTGTGTGTGTGTGTATACACGCAGGAGTGGACGGTCGTGTAAAATTTCAATCAGCGATCATGTCGCACGTGTCCCCAGCTCTCGATGTTACTTGGCAAGCTTAGAGCGCTCGCATATGTGCGACAGAATAAACTATACTAAAACAAGCCGGTAGTCGAGGTGGCTCGCGACGCGCAATGCTGCGTACATACGCGTGACTCAAGCTGTCCCGGACAGACACACAGCTGGATGGACAGACACTGTGCGACAATAAGGGCTAGCTTAGCTTGCGCGTCGCGAGCCAACAACTCGCGACGTACGGTCGCCGTCGACTCCGTTAAACTGCTCATCACAGAGCGAAATCTGGCGCTACAAACTAGCGGAGAAGTTGCATTTTATCGTAGGGGCTCCCATGCACTGCGATGAAACATAATCAGTTAACGCTGGTGTATACAACCGAACAAGCAGTTGTTTAGAGTTGTTTAGCTTGATTTATATCATTTTGTCGCATATGTGCGAGCGCCCTTACAGGCACATTGGACTCGGTCTGCGACGATAGCCAATAGCAACGTTGTAAACCGGGTCGCGGTCCCTTCGCTAGCATTGAATATGCAGAAACACATACATACAAACAAAGCAACATTACCAAAGGTCGCTCGTTCAATACGTCGTTCACTGTACTTTGCCAGTCATCAGCAACATTTGTAATAAGATATTACTCGAGCTGGAGCAGAGCAACTGAAGACCTTCAGCACTGTTAGAAGGAGCTCATTTTAGGCTATAATCGTGTGACTGTTGGACCAACAGAATTACAGTGCGTTCTAGTCCTCGCTTTAGGTAAAGTTGCCTACTTACGCGCATTATTAGCCGGAATCGTTTCTTGCAGCGCAAGCGATTCCGCCTATTCATACACATTTTTCTGTAGTGTGGTCTGTCTGTCTGTCGTCTGTCTGTCAGATACATTCATGCTCCCTGCTTAAACCGTTCGACGGATTTAGATGCCATTTGGCAGGAAAACTTGTGGGATTCAATGACACATTGTGTTAGATGGAGGTCAGGGGATGGGGAGATTCGGGGTCAAACCTCCAGCCAAAACATGCAATTGTACATTGCTGCTGCCACCTGGCGAATAGAAAAGAGGAGCGAGTCCGCCGTCTGTGAAATCACGCTGTTCTATGTTTAATAGTTGTGATTACAGCACAGTGTTGTTCACTAGCGTTGATCGAGCAGCACTGAGCCCAGTGTTAAACAGTAACGATCTGGTTCTACTTCGTTACGCTATTCAAGTACAAGTATTTACTGTCTACTTTTGCTTGAGTAGTTTTTTTGCCAGGCTACTTTTTACATCTAGGCCTACTTGAGTAGATTTTTGAGTTACTTTTTACTTTTTAGTTACGAAGTAGTTTTGTTCCCACAATGTAGCTATTTCGTAGCTTTTAATGGCAAGAAACTCGCCGACAGCATTTTTAATTTCCTCGCCGTAATAGACCTAATCGTGCAGCCACTTGCAGAAGACATGCCAGGACTACAGAAGTACCCTGCCCTGAAAAGTCTAGCCATTGAACTAAACACTATACACTACGGTACCGGCAGCAGCTGTTTACAACGGCTGTTTAGTTGAGCTGAACGAATTTCCAAACCAAGTCGCTCAAACATAAGTGACGACAGATTTGAGAAACAAATGTTGGTAAAATTGAATAAACATTATTATATACCACGTGGTGTAAACTTCAGGATTTGAATGGCTCTAATGCTACAGTGGCAAGAATAACGTGCTTAAACCTACTGTTTCCGTCATTTTTAGTGAACGTACTTGTTTTCTATACATGCCTACGGAACGTTCCTATGTAGGCTTATATGGGATGTTAACTGTGTGTGAATAGGGACAGAAAACATGCAAATTATTGACATGTCACAAAAGCTAAATCTAGTACGGTTAGATCTTAGCGAAGGACTGGTTTGTTACTTGAGTAGTTAAAATTTTCACTTCTACTTGAGTATTTATATTTCGGGCTACTTCTACTTCTACCTCTGCAGATTTTTGGGCGACTACTCCTAAGTAAAATTTTTGGCTAGTTTATCCAACACTGTCTGAGCCCTGGAAATCACTCGGACCTTTCATGAAATGTCCAGGTTTTATGCATTTAGACGCTTTGGATGTCTCAATAGAAGCATTGTGTGACGCACGTTGTGAGTTGTCTTGCTCTTTCTGTAGCAGTCTACACAACACACCGCCGACAATGCCACCGGCGCCGCGTACTGGCGGAGGCATAAATGTGGCCTCTGACTGAATTAAGATCGAAGCTCAATAATACATACGGTTGGTCGGCTATAGGGACTTGGCGTTGTTTTTGATGTTTTATTGCTATTTGCTGACCCGAGATTCAATAATCGCGTTTGAAGTTTTACATTCCGATGCGATTACAGAACTGGCCGAGACGGCTTCTGTTATATGTGGACGTTCAAAGCGCTCGTTTGCTTGATGTTGATTTAATATAAGCTCACTGTTGTGTCGCAGTCACGCTGTACTCTGCTCTTTGATCAGGCCCCATAAGCAGCGTTATGCTACAGTATATTAAGTAGAGGACAGAGGCTTAGGTCAACTTCCACCGACCGACTGACAGTTGCACAGTACCAGTACAATACTGTTGCTACCCAACCTTGTGAAAAGCAGAAGTCGTACTTTGGCCGTTTACAACATTGAATTCATACTGGGCAGCGCATGCGTCAGCTCAGTTACTGATTAAGACGTTGTTTACTGCAGACGACAAACAGTTGATTAAGACTTTAAGGCAGCTGAAAGGCTACGAAGGTTTCTTAAAGAATTTCCGCAGAAAAATTGGACGCGCAGAGAACTTGACTATACAGTGGCGTGAAAATTATTAGAATCAACAGCAAAAATAGAATTTATTGACAATATCTTTATATTTATTGTTCCAATACCATTTCTGTCAATGTTTTTCAATATTTGGTGGATGCCCCCCTGGGGCATCCACCAATCCAATCACCAATCCACCACTTACT
>Ga0056124_1000368_pt1 | contig 14128 bp, 9 predicted proteins | sample WorMetHEROISLAND_2_FD_70069 | JGI IMG/M metagenome (GOLD analysis project Ga0056124, IMG submission 70069) | Marine gutless worms symbiont microbial communities from Max Planck institute for Marine Microbiology, Germany - Olavius sp. 4 HERON ISLAND | ecosystem: Host-associated > Annelida >... | reverse complement strand
CCTAACCAAGTAATTCCTTTTATTGCATGCATGGCATGTGATCCAAAGGCAGTTTGTGCTCATGCTGTTGCCCAGCCCGCGCTCAGCTGAGCGCTCTTTTGGTTGGTAAGTCGGTATGTCAGTGATAAGCGAGACCGGTTAGGATTAGTAATAGGGTTTGGAGAAGGGTAAACCTAGTAAATTATAGCTTAATTACGGCGTTACCCATTGCGACATCCGCAGATCCGCACATCCGCTTTTTACCCGTGGCCCATCTATTATAACAGGTCTGGTATGCAGCACAAACAGTAGTAGACTAGACACGACCCGTCAACAGTATTATCATCAACGCTAATTAAGACAACGGCAGATGTCGAAATGCATATAAATGTGATATTATTTACTATATAATATAATATTATATTATATTTATTATAAAAAAAAATACAACTGCTTAGTGCTTACTAGCTTCCGGTAATGCCACGCAAATGGGTCAACGAAATCCCATATGCACCGAACACTCACAGTACAGAAATAATTCGCATCGTATCGTATCGAGGTAGTGGACACAGGCTGTAGGCCTCCGCGTCCACATCATTGACATTCACGAATATCAAACTTGATCTATCACAGTACAATACTTCTCTTTTATAGCGATGCTGCCGGACTGTCGTACGTTCTGGAATCTGGACGCTTGCGCCAGACATTGGCAGTGGTATATATGTAGAACGGTTTGCAGACAATTTGCATCAAAGTGGTTATTAATATCTCACTACACCTTAACTTCCTTAAGTGCACCTTGTAAAATATAAATTTTCAAAAATCACGTTAATTGTGCTCCATGGCCTTCGAACTGACTATACTGCCACGATCCAGTACAGCAGGTGCAGGACAATGTACTCCAAGCAACAAAGCGATTCCACTGCAAGCCATATAGCTGGAGGAACTGTTTGCCAAACAGTGTTTGGCAAACAAGCCTTCAACTACATGCTACACCGTCAACATGGACTCTCTGTCCACATCTGTCTTAAACACTGACTCTCTGATTAATGCAGAGTGACACTTTTTCAAAAAGGATTTTCCATGACTTTTCCATGACCAAAAAAAAATGAAAATCATGACCTATCGGCACAACATATTTTTTCCAAATAAAGATAAAATCGATGACATTATGATTATTTTCCATGACTTCTCCAAGACTTTCCATGACCTTTGCCATTTCCCATGACTTTCCAGGCCTGGAAAATGGTCTTCCTAAATTCCAGGACTTTCCACGACTTTCCAGGACCAGTGGTCACCCAGTTAAAGTTAAACCTGCCCTCTCACAGGTCTATATGACGCTTGAAAAGTGCTTGTTGTGAATGCTCACGATAACTGTAAATATCAAGTAACAATATCACCATACGACAGACATATCCATTTAAATACGAAACACTCCCTGTGGTAGAACAAAGCATAAAATAAACAAATAAACATGCACACTCACACACAAACAAATCATAATAGCTTGGCCAACTGGCACAAGTTAATGATTACATTATCTAGCCCTATACTGCCAGATCCTGTTAAGGGCTGGAGGCTGAGTTGGCCAGAGTACAGCATCTGTCCGGATAAGCGTTGAAATCATGACCTGTCTGACACAAGTCCAACATTCTATCAGTGAATCAACGACATGCAATCCTTGACACTAGAACATGCCATAAATAAAACAAATAATGACAAAACAATTAAAAACAAACCTGAAAGCACATCATACACTGAACGATGAGAACGAGTGTCACAGGAATAAATATACAAAACAAATTGAAACACTGTGATTCTTGTGTGAAAAGTACAGTGACAAAATAGTTGCTTTGACATGCTACAGTAAAACACAGCCAGACGTCACTGAACACAGAACATAAGACCGTGTGCAATCTTCATACAGTCTACCAGTATGTTGTTGTTGTTGTTGTCGTTGTTGATGTTGTTGTGATTAGACCCGGCAGTAGTACGGTAGTCGTAAGGAGTAATAAGTGCAGCAGAGCGGCAATTTGTGCATTTGTGCACCAACTATTGTTTTACAAAAATTAGAAACAATTGAGAAATTTTAGGTAAAAATTTCCTCAGCTCGAGCGACTCGGCTTAAATATATTTTTCAGTTGTGGCTCAAATTAAATACGGCCCAGCACAGCTTGAACTTTTTTGCGGCTCAGCTTTAATTGGCTTCAGTTGCCATGTCCGGTTGTGATGAGCTGGTCAGGCAGTTCAAAGGCACAGGCACCAAAGAGATAAGGAATTCCACCAGATTCTCATAGTTGATTAGCCGTAGAACACATCTGTGATGTCAATGGAGTCACCAACATAATCTATATGCAACGAACCACGGACATTTGTTTGGTGGATCAGTTGTTGAGATTATCGATCACCGGCGTTGTCATACGAGATGACACGCTGTGCAGCCAGCAATGTATTCTTCATCAGCATTGCTACAGTCATTGGTCCGACCCCTCCCGGCACTGGGGTAATGTATGCTGCCTTCTCCTTGACCCCTGCCAATATAAACACATACACCCGACACTGACCACGGTGCACCTGGCGATAACGCAAGTTTATTTGAAAAATATGGCAGCACAAGTTAGTTAGTATTATGTTAATTAGTTACAGTAAAAAAAATTGTCAGTATTGTGCAGCCATCCGCCTGACCTTTGACCGTTTGACCTGAAAATTGGCACAGCAGTCACTCCTGCTCTGGAGAACGTTCACACCAATTTTGGTTTTTCTACGCTTTTTCTTTTTCAAGTTAAAAGCCCGTATGGGATGCACAGATAGACAGACAGTCAGACGGGCAAGATCTGCAGTTCAGCCTACTAGGACGGGTGCAGAATGATGTGAGGTCGTAGTTTCACAAACAGCAAAGTAATTACCATTGAAGTCGACGTCGCCAATAACACGCCATCTCCCAGTCTCCACGTCATGGACCTCGTTGAATCCGACATCAATAACAGCAGCATCGCACTTCACCATGTCCGCCGTGATGAGGCCTGGAATGCCAGTAGCAACAACGAGAATGTCAGCATTCTGAGTGAACAGGCGGACCTGGTCACGCGGCGTGTAGCGATGACAAATGGTCGTGGTTGCATCACCTGACATCAGAAAAAATATCAACAAATCTATGTAGTTTATCTCACAATGCCGAGACAGCTGTAAGCATACATGGACGAAACTTTCCGAACACAATCTAATACACAACAACAGACCTGATGAAGCACTACTACTTTCCTTCAAATTTGCCAATTCCAATTTGTCTACAGTTACTCGAGGTTAAACAGGGTACCCCAAAAGAAAACTTAAAGAAATATTTTTACACTGATGCTGGGTGACAGGAAAGAAATCTGGCCTGTAAAAACCTGCAGCAACATCATGTGGAAAATGGCTTAACCTGAATTAACTCCAGATCAATGGCCTGTGGCCAGTGGTCATCAAGCAATAACTGACTGCAAAAAATGGCATGCAAAAATTTTCAATAAACTTTATCTCTGTTAATTAATCTATCATCAACAAGACCCTTTCTTTCACAATGAATAATTTCACATTTTATTGTAAGCCACAGAGAAATCAGGTCATATTCACACACTCACAACATGAAAATTGCTCTTTGTGTAGAGCAAAAGATTATTCTTCCAGCGTACATTTCATATTACTAACACCAATGATGCCAACATTCTTGCCTTGTTATATGACTCACATTTACACGGAAGCAGAAATGCAACATCTCTAATAACATAATGAACCACAAAATTCAACACATTTATGCTACAACAGAAATGACAATGCTGTTAAGATTCTGCGACAAATCAGCCAGAAGCTGTCAGAAAGCAATAGCAAATCAATGCCACTGACAGGCTTGTGTTTCTCCCGTGCCATCTGCATGCAGAAGAAGTGCAATAGGCAGGCCAACATTCTTTGACCGACCGCAGACGACTGCATTCTTTCCAAATGTCTCTATACCTACATACAAATATGTGCCACAGTATGCCAGTGATGTTAACTCATTATTTTATATCATCATTATGTCAGCAACTAATTTCAATATATCAGTGTATTTTTGTATGAAAAAGCTGACACTGGATACAAAACATACACGTACAGATAACAAAAGTTCAACATGGCACTTACTTTGATATAGCAGCTGTTACAACAGCCACTCAGTAATAAAAGCTCTTCAGTTGTATGCAGTAATAACTGATAAACTAAAAAGCTGTTAGCATTAACAAAATCACAAATGGTACAGTTCAGAAAGTTAATAACGATAAATCACATCGTTCGACGTCACCAATTTTCTTGTTTTTTTTAAAAACATTTCCAGTCAAGCTTCAACATAAAACACTCAAACCACACCTAAAATGGGTGCCCATGAGTGTACTGATTCTGCAACATTATATATGATATCGACTAATGATAAACAAGTTTAAAAAGTATTATTGTTGCTAATTATTATTACAATGATTATTATTATTAAACCAACCAGTTCGTTTGATGATCTCAAGCACAGCTGCTGGAGTGGCTGATACAAGTGCACGTTGGTCTAGACACAACCTGCCGATATTGGCAACATGGAATCCATCGACATCTTTATGCGGCATGACCGCATTACATATTCGCCGTTCACTGATGTGTGAAGGGACTGGCAGTTGAATAAGTATACCATCAACAGCAGCATCAGCATTCAGTCTGTAGACATGATTCAGCAGTTCCGCTTCACTGACTGATGACGGCAAATGCAGCGTTTCACTTGTCATGCCTGACACATCAACTAGAAATGCACCAATTATCAGCCAATGCTGATTATTGGCCGATTGGGTATTGCTTTACTAGTAGTGTGCAAAACTTCAAAAAAATTTTTTAAATATTCAAGATACAGTAAACCATAAAAACACAAACCCTGAATCAAGCAAGCAATGTTTTAAAAGTTGACTGATATATCTCAGCACAAATGAAACTGAAATGAAGCACAAAGCAGTTCTGACAATCATAATTTTCATTCTCTCAATTTCATCTCTCAACTAATGTATTCAGCAGCTCGTTGTTAGAAGATTCCAACACAAAGCAGTTAACTACAAGGAATTACAGGAAGCTTAACTTCGGAGAAACAAATATAAAAATCAGCAAAAGTAAACCAATGTAATCTGCAGCCTTCATTTTGTTTCGCACATATGTATCACTGGGAGCAGCAGATCCGACCAGTATCGCTGTCAAATGTGGTGGTCTGTGGCCCTCTGATACCCACTGCTTCACTTCAGTTCTAATTTCATCCTGAAGCTGCGTTGCCATTGCTCTGCCATCAATTACTGTGGCCACCCAAAGTCTGTCAAACAACATAATTGCCTAAAGTATACTTAGTTCTAACATCAGGACTATGCATTGCACAAATTTCACACTGCACAATAAAATCCATCTTCTAACACGCTGTAAATCCATTTTAAAAATCTAACTAAATGTGATCAGAAGAACAATGTGGTACAATTTTTGGCCCAAAACACAATGCAAAAATGAACGTGGTACTTTGGGGAAAGAGAAAGTCATATAGGGTCAGTGATGGTACCACTGGGTAGGACATTGCTAAGTTTCTATAGGCTGTCTACTCTACAGTTGGCAGAACGATTGGTAAAAATACATATGCAAAATGAGCAAAGTTAAAACAAAATTAATAATAGTCATTATTACTACAAATGGCTTAAAAGTCCAGAATGCAGAAATATATAACATTTATTGTAATTCAAATTAAAAAAAGCATGCAAAATTTTTTTTATGTCGCTTACTTAAATTAAGACTTTTGTTAACATGTGTTAGTCTGCTTAATTTTAGTACAAACGTTCTACAGAAAAGTATTGATGTGATGCCATATTAAACAATAAGTTAAAGCAAAAACACAACTTATTGTTTAATATGTGATGCCATATTAAACAATAAGTTAAAGCAAAAACACACTCACCTCGAGCTTGTACAGATTTTAGCAGCCAGCTTCAAATGAAAATTATATGCAACAGCAGACAATACTGTCAGATGACAAGAATATGCTCTGCGGAACAATGTCATTGCCTGCAAAACAACACTGTTGCAACTTCTGTTACCTCCTATGGGGCATTCACTATCATTCAATGGAAACACATAATACTGTTTCAACCAGCCAATCACTAACTAAACTATTAATCATTTAAGCACTTTTCTGGCATATGGCAAGCAGAAATTGCAATTTTATAGTTTACATTAAATTTATTTATTACAACTTCTACTACTTCAGTGTATCTATTTTTGGTACTGATATAATTATTAGCCAGTAATTTTCTAAAAAAAACTTTAAAAAAAATTTAAACAAATTTAACGAAAAGTCTCAGCATTAACAATACCTGACTAAAGGCTATGGATTAAGATGACTTGTGAGAAAGTTAACTGGAAAAAATAGAACAGATATGGATTGACTGGTCACACTTTGAACAAAGCTGTGCAAAATGGGGACATCTAAGTGTAAGCATGGTAATGGGAGACCAACAATCGCCTTAAAGCTTCACTGCTAGCAAAAGCTAGACATTTTAAACATCAAATTGATACTATATGTAATCTTAACTGCACAAACTCAAAATGTCTCATGACAAAATCTGATGACACAAACTTGGTGGCGAACTATTTAGAGTCACAGGTCGGCAAGAGTTTAGAATGGTGAACTGCAGGTTAGCCAACAGTGCCAGCTGACTTCTATAGACGTCAGACTTAACAACGCCGTGAGCCGTGCAAGGTTTGCTGGTTAGCAGTTCATACAGTGAAAAGTCGAGGTTTTATGCAGAAGCACGAAAAGATTCAACAGATCATGGGGTCTTGCACTAAACACTAAGGTGTATTTTTCTTTCTCTAACGACTAAAATGTATCAAACAACGTCGTTTTCTATATTTGCTCTAAACTACAGTATACTTTTTCAAGACAGGAAACAGAAAAACAGAAAAGTCAATAAGCTTTCAAAAGTAGATTACTATTTAAAACACAATACTTTGTTAGTGATGGGCGATACACAAATTTTTAAGCGTACAGGTCAGAGGAGTCTATACTGTAAAATATCCAATTTATGGTCAAAAAACAACAAAAAAATATTACGTAATTGATGCATTGAATTTAAAAAAATTGTTATCGTTGTCGATATATCGATATGTGCGTGTTATTTTGAAGTTTGAAACATCGATATCGCATGATCCCATCATCCCATCGAGTCTTTTCTTTGACGTCTGCGCATCACTATGAAATGCCTAACGTTGATAATAAACAAAAGTTGTTTTGATAATGTGCGGTTGATTTACGATGGCCAAATGCGATATAGGATCACTTTTAGGGCCAGGGTCAGGAATTTTTGTAAACTCGTACACAGCTGATTGTGCACAGCACACAAGAATGAGGCTACACTGACCGCCTTTGCCGGAACAGCGTTGTTTATATACAGCACAATTGATACTGATAGTGATACTGAAGATGTCCACAGACATACACTTGCCGCCGTTGTTGCAAGAGACGCCTTGCGATAGTGAGATAGATGGTGAAAAGAAGGTCAGCTCAGAGCATGAAGGTGACACCACTGAGTCGATGAACGACGGTTTGTCAGAAAACCGCAAATCACTGAATGTCCAGTCCTCATGTACTGGACAACCTGTTGGTTTAATAGAGCATGATGTCATCTCCCGTGGAAGCAGTAGGAGGAACAAGAGTTCACAGCATCATCACATGAAGGGCTCGGATGGTGGTTGGGGCTGGGTGATAGTTTTGGGTGGCTTTTTTATCACGTTACTTGTTGGTGGTGTGACCGTTTCATTTTCTCTGCTTTATTTGGAATTTGTCGACATGTTCATTGCATCGAAAGCAGTTGTCGGTTGGATTGGTTCTCTCCACATTTTTATGAATCACGTTCTCGGTACTGTGCTAATGACTGTTGCTTATTATCTTAACTCCGTCTTATTCTGTACTGTAGTGTTGACATGATGTGAGGATTTTTGACTGGCAGAAGATTTGCTAATCTGTAGTGTTTGATCTAGTTATATATTGTATGAACTATTTGTCTGATAGTGTGAATGAAATATTTTTGGGTAGTAGACTTGTCTTTCGCATCTCATATTGTCAGCATATTTATTCCATTGTCTTCAAGTGTGAGTGCATTTATTTTGACTCTGAATGAGCAGATGGTCACATTACGGTATTTTTACTTAAACAAGATTTGAGTAAATTTGCAGATTTATGATGCAGTTGAAGCTCTGTATAGTTGCTGTTGTTGTTGCTGCTGCTGACGTGCAGGTATTTTCATTGGCGCTGCAATCACCAGATATGGATCACGGATAGTCTGCGTCACTGGTTCTGTTATTGGGCTGTTTGGCTTTGCTCTCGGCTCACTTTCAACCTCCATTGTACACACATACCTCACGCTTGGTGTTCTTGCTGGTTTGTACACAATTTGCTGGTTGAATTTAATGAAATATTTTTCAGAGTAGTTAGGCATGCTGCAGGAAACTGTACAATTACTTGAGTGTGTAATTTGACCTGAGACCTGAGTTATAGTACGTGCATAGTGGTCACAAATTGCCTGCAGTAAAATCAGTTCTGTTAATGCAGGTGAGGCAGAAAGGAAGAGAGAGGAAAGTATGTAGTGGAGTTATCAGAGAAAGCTGGATTATCAATTTATCATTGCAGATTTTTCCTAGGCAAAAGAGTTTTACAGTCTGCGCTCTAATTTGATTTGCGGTAGTATATCAGTTTAAATAAATGAGTTGATTGGCCATTGTTGACCTAGTGAATGTTGTGCTTAAATCTGTTTTATCATGTTTTTGTGTCATTGTGATTTGTCAGCGAGCTTCTTTATGGATACAACTGAATGGAATATTCAATTATGTTTTCAGGCAGTGGAGGTGGTATGATGCTGATTTCATCTATGGTTCTGGTTCAACAGTATTTTAATCGACGTCGTGCCTTGGCAGTCAGTCTTGCCAATTTAGGCTTTTCTGTCGGTGGCCTTACATTTGGACCTCTGACAAAATCACTCCTTGAAGCCTATGCTGTTCGTGGAACCCTGCTTATCATTGCTGGAATATACTTCCAGGCGTCTGTATTCTGCTGTCTTTTCCGGCCTGTCCCTGCTGACTCCAGTGTAGTTACTGATGGCAATTTGAAGTCAGCTGATGTTGCACACGGCACAGAGGAGGAAATGGTGGTGGTTGTTAGTGATGGTGCATCTTCAAAACTGCAGCGGAATTGCAGGCACACCACTCAACAGTCAGATACAGAAAACGATCAACATCCTAGGTCTCATACGGCAAGACTGCTGAGTTGTCTCAGTCAACTGTTTGCAGATCTGTTTGATTTTTCCCTGCTGCGACGCACTTCCTTCCAGCTGTTTCTTTTCTCGACCACGTGTCTTTTCCTGTCAATTTCGTCATTCTTGCAGCACGTGCCTAGTCGAGCAGCTCACTTTGGTGTAGAGCCGTGGTTGATCTCTGTGCTGCCGACTCTGATCTGCTCGGCAACTGGAGTCTCACGTGTTGTGTTTGGTTTCGTCGCCAACGCGTCGTGCACGTCTCTCATCCTCCAGTTTGCCATCGCAGCAACAATAAGTGGGATATTGCAGAGCACAATGTTTCTGATGACAACATTTGAGACAATAGCACTATACTGTGTGCTTCTCGGCTCAATTAATGGTCAGTTGTGTGTTCACGTTTTTGTCAGTTTATAGCACCTTTTTATTAGTATGTGATATGCTTTGATTGATGTATGAACAGTTTGTTTCATTCTAATAGTTATAGCATATTTGTGGTATTTTTTGCTGTAACCTACTTATTCTTCATATGTTTGTTTGCTAATTTCTGATTGCTCTTATGATGTTGGTTGGGTGACATGAGAGGCATCCAGCCTATAACAATTTCTGCTTTGACAGTTCCAGAAGTTTGGGTTTGAGGAATGTGGCTTAAGCTGAAGTAAGCTGAAAGTACTAGTAGCTACTAGTACTAAGTAGTACTAGTAAGTACTCGTAGTATTTGTTTACTTTGGACCCTTATTTGAACATGTCTGCTAGTACCATTCGAGTTCAGAAAAACAAACTATTTATTACCTACTTTGTTAGTGTAATTTTTTTAGTTAGTTTTAACTCAAGTTTGGCCATTATTTCATTGTGACTGTGTTGCTTTTCAGGTGGATTTTTAAGTACAATGCCAACAGTTTTGGTTGATCTGAATGGCATAGAAAACATTGTGAAGTCAATGGCAATTTGGACACTTGCAGTTGGTTCTGGATGTCTGTTGGGCACACCATTTTCAGGTAAACGTCATGAATGCATATCACGTGCGTTATGTGCACATAAAAGCTTTGGGTTTATTTCTGAGCTAAACATGTAACAAAGCCACATTTTCATTTTTCTGTGCTGACCAGTCAGTATTTATTATGGATACATTTATTGGCACCTTTATGACTGATTGCTTATCCCAAGCCACCTAGGTCAACTTAGCCTGGCATCTCTTTGTGGGTAGGTGCAATGAGTACCAGCAAAAGTGATGCACTAGCCGATGCACTAGACTATCCGTGGTCTCACAGTGTAAACCGGTGTCTGGCTGAGGGCTAAGGAATGGAGATCAATGCCACTCTATAGGCCTTATGGATCGATAAGGACTTTACATTTGTGTTTAGGTTATGGTCTTTCTCCTCAGTGCATTGCTACCATTGATTGGGCAGCTGAAAAAACGCCAGCTTGTAAACAGTACTACAGCAACAATCCCCAGAAGTAGGCTACATTTTTGGAGCCTGATTTGGCCTGTCTTGGAATAACTGTAGAACATTGGCCGCCGGTAAACAAAAAGTCGGAAGTACAGTAGCTGTGATCGATTGGTGCGCTTGTGTGGTTGCAGGCTTTCTGTTTGATGTTACTGGCAACTATGATATTCCGTTTGCAGTGTGTGGATGCATCCAGGCAGTTGGTGGTCTCTGTGCTTTGTGTGTCTACATAATGAGGCGCTGTCAGAGACCAGCTAAGCATCTGTCTTAATGGTGCATACAGAATGATGGTGATAACCGGAATACTTGCTGGAGTCCCACTACGTTGTTATACTTTCTCGTGTTTTGTCGCCATTTTTGCATTTGATAATCAAATAAGTGCTATGTCCCACCACTTTGTTATATTCCCTCGTATTGTTTTTACCATTCTGTGTTATCTCTCTTTGTTTAACAGGCCAACTGTGGTTTTGCTGGAAGCTTGCCTTTAAAGTTGTGTGTGTGTGTGCTATGCGTGATTCATAAATTTTACACATGACAATTATTCTTGAAATTAATGCACAGAGTCACAGGAAGTGATGTATAATTTATACGACAGCGTGCTTTGTAGTATTTTTGTGGTTGTAACATGTCGAGACATTGTCATATATGGTAAATATTCATTTATTTCACCCTGATTTAGAATTTCATTTTTTTCCTAGGTTTTTTTTTCTGGTGGAAATATTTAACAAACATCACACACAGCATGTATGTTCGTAATCTTCAAACCACTGTGAAAGAATGAATCAAATGATGTGCGTTCGGATCTCACAAAAGAGCATGATTTGAGTATCATTACTTGGCTAGATCTTGATTTTGTAAACTTTCATTGTATTTGTGATCTTTTTGCACATTATTGTTGTTGGTTTTAAAGACAGTTTGATTAATTTACTGTGTATAAATGACTAGACATCATACACTGTGCCAGTGTGCATCATGTTAAGTGTTTGTTTACTGATGTTTTTTTTTGTATGCGATGTGTGTATGTATATGTGTGTGTACTGTGTACAAAAGTAATCGTGTTGTAATTTATTTTTAGTATTACCGGTTTTTTTCTGTTCATTGTTGAGTGACTTGTTGTCGTATTGAGTTTTTCTGAATTTGTACGAAATGTGTACATTGTTTCTGTTTAGTTGCTGGATGCAAATTTTCGTCCACGTCAGTTGATTAAACATGTAAATATCTAAGATATTATCAGGGTTCCTACAGGTCAGGGAAATCTGGAAAAAGTCAGGGAATTTGAGTGGTCAGGGAAAGGTCAGGAGAAAGTATTTTTTTGGAAAATTCAGTGAAAATGAAAAATTGGTGCTACCAGATGTCAGATTTTCAGGCTGAAATGCATCAAATTTGATTTCCGCTGGGGCTCCGCCTCAGACCCCACTAGGGGAGCTTACAGCACTCCGCCAGACCCCTTAGCCACACTTATTATTGCTCTATAAATAACATGTTTCATAGTTATTATAAACTTTAGGATATAGTGCACCATTTCTAACATTTGTGCGATAGGGTTATTGTTTCGATAAGGTCAGGGAAATTGTCATTCCTAGACTTGAAAAGTCAGGGAATTTGACTATAGAAGACCTATAGGAACCCTGATTATACTTAAAATTGTGAGTTCTAGCTCTGCGATGCAGAAAATTATTGTCAGCACATTTTTTTTCAAAATAGTACACTTTAGTTGATTGTTGCATCTAGTCAGTTTTATTTTGTATGATGGCTGTCACATTGTTGAGGGGCAAAGCTCAAGGGGAAAAAAATTCCATCCATACGCAATGCACGCAACGAAATTACGGAAATTACGAATTTACGCACACAACGCAATGACATCATTATTGGACAGGCCACCATCGCCAGCGACGACAGCGTATGCCGCTGGCACGCTACCGAAATGTGGCAGACACGCGCAAAATTATTGAAATTAAACTTGATTTGCATCATAAGTTGCACAACAAGTAAAAAACGTAGTAAAATTTGGATTATTGATTTTGTTTTAATGTTTTAAACCTTAAAAACTTAGGTTCAGCTGGAAAGAGGACAGCTCGGTTCCTATTGCGCAAATTCGTTGTGTGTGTTGCATTTGGCTGGAAACCCTGCTTAACAGGGAAGATTACTAGAACTGTTAAATGCTGTTAATGATCCATTAGCTTAAAAAATTCCGGTAGACACTCTTCAGGCCACATTGTCAATACACGTAGTTCTTACAGATGAATTACGGCATAATATATTCGTTCAGCGTAGTAATCTTGGGTTTTTGTACATTTCTATTGACTTTGGCCAGTTTGATGTTTTGCAGTTATTTTACGTTTCTTCATGGTTGCTCTGTGCTTCCTAGTCAGTACTAGTGCGGTTGATGGCCTAAACGACCAGTCTCCGAAATGACCCATCATGTGACAAGCAAAACGCTACTTATTCACTCACTCACTCGGTGTTTATATTTATGATGATTATTCATAGTGGACGAAAAGACGCATGAAAATATTATGTTTTATTTGCGTTCATGCGGGCTGTTTTTGCCGTGTTGTTAGCCACTGTGATTGTTCACATACAGATCTACGTCGTGCATCATGTAGTGTTACATATATATGCATGTCTATGAACAAAATTAATCGGTTCGTAGTATGCTTACAGAGAGAGAGAGAGAGAGAGAGAGAGAAGTTTATTCACCACATTAGACATTCATAATTGTATGGAAAAAATTAATGTAACATGTGGCAGGCTGCCAGAAAAGGCTAATGCCCAACAACCTGGCCACCTAGTAAAAAAATAAAATAGAACTACGAAAAAAAGTATAACATACACACAAATACACACAGTAATTTCATAGTAACGGTGGAATATGCAACTTGGTTATTATATGGCAATAGCATTAAGTAAATGTCTTTTCAAATGTTTCTTAAATGTATTTAATTTGTTGATTGATTTTAATTTTTCAGGAATTGTGTTCCACAGCTGACAAGTTTTAAATATTATACTTTTACTTCCATAAGGTGGCACGAGGTAAATGCAAATGGTTACTGGATCTAGTAAAATACTGGTGGAATTCGTTTTTCAACGAAAAATAATTGGCAAATACAACTGGTAATTGATAGTTGCAATAAACATATTTATGTACCAACGACAGCAGTTGTAGTTTATGTTTAGTTTTGTTTACATCGATAACAATGTCGCTACATTAATCAAACGCTCATTGTTGTACTAGTGTACGTGACGTTTCGTTAGTACATGTGGTCTACAACGTGTTTTTGCTGTGCTGTATGCAATACACTGTTGATGTGCATAGTTACGTCATTCAGTGATCTGTAGGGCTAGATGAAAATTGCAAATTCAGAAAATTCACAGTAC
>Ga0056124_1000366_pt1 | contig 14145 bp, 7 predicted proteins | sample WorMetHEROISLAND_2_FD_70069 | JGI IMG/M metagenome (GOLD analysis project Ga0056124, IMG submission 70069) | Marine gutless worms symbiont microbial communities from Max Planck institute for Marine Microbiology, Germany - Olavius sp. 4 HERON ISLAND | ecosystem: Host-associated > Annelida >... | reverse complement strand
GGGGGGGGGGCAAGTGCCTCCGCAACGGAAACAACTACCCCCTACATTTTAACCTGTCGGGAAAACTTTTCTTGTCGGTACATTTTTAGTCGAAAATGCAAAATTTGATGTTAAAAAATCTATAACTTCGTCATTTTTTAACAGAATTACATTTCACTTGACAGTTAGATGTAGAACATTTAAGAAAATTAAGCTGTAAAGTTTGGAATTAAAATTCCAAACGGTTGCTGAGAAAACAGCGAAAAACTTTACGGGGGCTACTTTATTTTGCCGCACCCTGTAGTACTTACACATGCCAACCTCGAACGCTCATCGATTGAACATCAGGTTGATTTTATTTGCATTCACTGTTTCCTTTACTGGCGGAACTTATGTCCCCCGTCCGTCCGACCCATCCGCCGTGCAGTTCATTTCAGTGTCTTACAGCTGATTACGAGTGACGTTATGTACTCCATGCAGACTCAACTGCCACCTCTAATACACGCTGCAGACACTGGCGACTTGGCGACCGCCGACGAGAAGAACGATTCATTACTAAGAGATACTGATTTATGGGTTACAAATTGTCCAATTACCAAAATATTATAAAGCAACGTAATATAATTTAGTTCTCTGTTAAGGTCATTATGACGACTATAAGCATTTAGCTCACTGTCTTAATACAAGCGTGGGAATTCGCCCCCGCAGAAAAAGCGCACGACCGAAAAATAGCGAAACTGTGTCGTATAGCGGTCTAATGGCCACCTACTTACCCACTCTACAGCACCGCCGCTTAGACCATTAGCCGTATAAACACTGCGTCATTAACTGCCAGTAATTGTTTAGCATTAATCGACTAGGCTATAATACGAGAGCGTCGACGACATGCTCGATCTCAATGCATATAGTCCTACTAACCGTATCAGTATGTTGATATGTGTTCTGTCATTAAAAGATAACCGCTGAATGTATTAATTGTATTTTGACGCGACAGTTTATGAGTATATGTTTGTCTTAAATCAAGTTATTCACTACCTCTGTTTAAATCAAAACTGGAAACTTATCTGTTTACGATTGCCTGTATAGTTGCCTGGTTTTCCACCAGCGTCTGAGCTACAGTACTATACAAATCCGTATTGTTAGCTCCTCGGTAATATTACTATTATTTCTATACACCCTGTAATAAAGATCCCGGTGGTTAGAAGCAAGTTAAAACCAAGTTTGCTGGAGTAGCGCTAGTCCAATTCGGTGGGAACTGTGAATGTTTCTTTGAAGGCTACCGAATTGTAGCAGTGGACCGCCAGAGAGACTCATTGCACCAGGCTACCCACTCATTACAGATACATTGTTTCGCATTAGTTTCCCGAGACATCTGTCTCAGCTCGGTGAGGAATAAAATACCGATTGATCCAAATGTTTCCAAAGTTGAAAGGTGTGTGATGATGGAAAGGATGAATATTTTGTGGATTTCCTGGCCACGGCATGTTCTGCTGCACCACCTGGATTGGATTGGCAGAGACCGTGGAGTAAGACTCCGCCAGTGTGTTGACAACAACGGTGACGTCCCATGCCATTGCTTTGCCAGCGTGCGTTTGCCAACGTAATACGTTATTATTAGTATTATCGTTGTCGTCGCAACAGGTTCTGTCGAATATTTTGCCCGTTGAGAGTAGAGGTGGAGCCTAGTTTGTATGTGACAGAGCGAAGGGTGGGGTCGACGTCAACGTTGGCCCCGCCTGATCCCGCTTGACTTAGTTTGACCGCAGTGATGGGCAGTTTGTCAAATATTCACAGGTCAATAAACCAGGCTACCCACTGTGTGACACGAATACATTATGTCACTCTGCGATTAGGCTACGTGTCATTGTTGCATTGTCCAGCTGTATGTGAACTTACTAACTTGGGTGCCACAAAAACATAAGTTATGAAGTTTTTTGTCATAGCTTCGTCGTCAAATGTCGAGCGATTTGTACAAAAAGTTTTCGCTGGCAGTAAATTTGCAATGATGTGATGATTAAAGATCGCTGCACTACGTACGTGACTGATACGTGTCGGTGTCGCTACACTACCTTGTGAAATATTGATTGCGTCGTCTGTAACAGTCTGCGCGACTGAGTAGCATAGGGTCGTCCACAGAGTTCCAGCCACGCCCACGACCTAAAACGGAGCGACGACACGAGACAGAGCTGTGACTGAAAACGAAGATATGACTTAAGACGGGACTACGACGTAAGATAAGACCTAAGACGGACTATTCTTGCGATCAGATCAGCAAACGCCACGATGCAGATTCGATCCAACTCCCACGTAGTCACGTGATACAAAAAAATCGCCAGAGTGGAACTTTCAGAAACGTTATATGTCAATGAAAACGTGTTTGTCAACAGAAAAAAAAATGTTGCCCATGGACTGCGTTTTCGGGCGACATAATTATTAATTAGGACTTCAGCGGACATTCGTCGGGATGCTTCAGCGGGGGCTCAATGCCCCCACCGAAGCATCCCGACGAATGATATAATCGAAAACGGCGATTTTTGGTCTTATGTGCAACAATAGTGTCCCATTAGCTTTTCACTGACCTAAATTAGATTACATTGAATGCTACTGAAGGTCGTTTTGTGTGAAATTTTGATGTTATTGTGCTAGCATGTCTGTAAAGCTCTGAAGCGTGGCTTTAAAAAACAACTTCTAAAAAGCAATAGGGAATAATGAACCTCAACCGAAACAAACAAAATGCTTACACATGCCGGCAAAATGCATCACGCGCTGTACGGACGGACGACGGCTGGGCTTTTTTGTTCAATTTTAATTTCTGTGCATTTATAGGTTTCCGATTACCATAAAAAAGTTAATATATTTTAAAACCAAATTTAAAGTGATTACAAAAGTGAGTTAGTGATATTTATATAATTATTATGGCGCCAGAATTGTAGCGAAACGCAGTAACTAAAGACGTTCTTTGTTCGATCTATGACAATAAAACGGCCTTTCGTGGGAAAACTTGTTGATTGCAAGTCCGGCACTAGAAGGGAAAGAACGTAGGCCGCTAAGTTGGTCGGCGTAGGCGGAAGCATTTTTATCATCAGCTGCAGCAGCTGCATGGCAGTGCCGCAGTGCAGCGATGTTGCTTATCTCACGTTCGTATTGTGCTATAGGCTACGCAAATCTGCTTTCAACTCAACTTTAACTTTAACATTATCTGCTCAACCCTCGAATGACTGAACTTTTGATGTGGCAGACGCTTTAATCACAAAAATAAACATCTGGAAGCAGCGTGGCAGCTAGACAAGTCATAAGTAGCCTACATTGCGGAAATAAACTGGAGATCGCTTCTGAATGTCGCGCCATAGAAAGGTGGTGACGTTTTCGATGACGTCACAATTATGTCAGCAGTGTACATGCTTAATTATGCTACGCAAATACTGCGAGTACGTTTTATTAGAATTTTTTAGTAAAATGGAGTATCAGGATGATTCGTGTCGAAACTTATGAATATGCATGTAAATGTGTTGAAGTTATGTACAGAAAATGTAAAAAAAAATGCGGACTGTTTTTCGGGCACGGTGTATGTGAATGAAATAGGATGCAACTACAAAATAGCGACTACGTAAAACACCAATCTATAATTGATCACCGACAGTATTTTCACGTTAACGACAAACAGCGTTTTCCTACAAACATTTAGCAGCAGCAGGCGGAAATCATTAGCCTGCGCGTAGACGAATACGGCGTCAGTCATCTTATTCTACGTTGCTGCAGCTGCAGCTTGTCTTGAGCCGATAACCCACGCAACTTCCTTATTATCAACATGATTACGTTTGCGATTGACTGCGTGAAATTGCCCGCAATTGCGTTACCTATATAATAACGTACATTATAGGCCTATTACTGTCTGCGACCGTGTGCAAAAGACAAGCACGTAAAAGCGTTTCTTAGTTGCACGCATACAACTCATACCGAACATTTAACAGCTTGCATCTTGTTGTGTTGCAGGCCAAAATGTAAGCTATCAAGATTCTTTCTACCAATAGTTCGCTTGAGTTATGAACGACGACAGAGCGTGTGCACGATGTATATATAGCGTACATGAGAGCTCTTGAGGTCACACTAACCATATACCGCATTTACATTAACTGTTTTATCAGACTAACAACTTGAACTCACGTAGGCAGCTATCAAGATGAAATAGGATGCTATAGTTACCGCAGGGAGATAGATAATCGTGGGCGTTAGCTAATGAAGCTATAGCTGCTGCTTTGTAGTCTACCTGTCACGACAGAGTTCACCTGCAGCTTACCTGTAATTTACCTGAGTTCTCCCGGTGATTTACTTGTGATTTCCCTGTGGTTTATTTGTGATATCTCTACGTTACTGATTGTTTTTTTTTGTGTTTTACCTGCAGTTTACCTGTGGTTTATAATAACTGTCACGCCAGAGTCACGGTTGGCGAACAAGTTATGCGACAACACGTGACGACAGTAAGCCTCGACGACACGCGTGTAAACTAATTCAGTTGCAAACTCACGCACGAGACACGGAATGATGATGATGATGATGATGATGATATAGGCATAGAAGACTTGTTCAGAACTCAGCGCTCATTAGAAAGATGCCGCATTGCATTGCGTGTGCAACGCACAGCTTGCTTGTACAGTGTCACACTGTGGTTCATTATCCATGGTTTATCATCTATACAGTCTGTGGTAAACACATCTCAGAGCTTAGTCTTTTCGACCGGCTTCTAATTGCCGTATTACAACCAAGTTTGGCAGCGGGTCTAAGTGAACGGTGGTGTCGGATGCAGGCATAACTGAAATCAGTGAGCAACTCAGCAAAGTAGACCACAGTGATATTAATGAAAAGCTCTACTTTAACGTCGCAATCGTGTCCACAGACGCTGGACGGACACCGGACGGTCATCGGTCACCAGACACCGGACACGTTTACGTGCATTGCATTGGACAATGGACAGACGATAAAGTCGATTTATACGCGGCGCCTAAAAGCAAAAAGTCACTAGGCGCCATTAGCACCCGCTCCCAACGTGCCCTGATTTTCTCTGTAGGCATGTGCGCTATATGCAATTTACTTACTTACTATACAGATGTTCTGGTGTGGTTTCAGCTGAAGACTATGATGACTCCAGCAGTCACATTTCCCTAGAAAATATGTCGGATCGCCGCGCCGTGTTGCCTGACTACGCTCAAGGTCAAGGTCGTCGCCATGGTCAAGGTCAGGGTCAAGGTCAAGATCGTCGCCAAAGCCAAGGTCACATGAAGACGGTCAAAGAACGCTTTATTCGACCATCTCGCTACGTACCGAACTATCGTCAACAGATGCGATTTGACTATGATGTTCTGGCGCCATAGCCTAGTGTATACTGCTTATGATCAGATCATCGCGAGTCTTATATTATACGCACTATATCGACGCGCTGACAGAAATATAGTCACGCTCGAAGTACGAGGTGTGTTCGTTGTGGTTTTGTGTTTTAAGTTGTTGTCTTAGATGTCGGCTGAGCACGTTTTATGGGTGTATGTATGGCTTCCGTCACATAAATACAGAAGTGCGAATGTCGCAGGCTATGGGCTGGAACCGGGCATAAGGCATAAGGGGGGGGGCTAATGCAATAACATGGTTGGATACACAAAGCAGCATTGCAGAAGCAGGTGAGCTATACACGGCATGACAAAATTGACTCCTACGACAGATACTTGTCAAAATACATGTATCTGCAGAGTTGTAGCTGGTGTAGAAATATGGATGAAAAATAAGCCGAGGGTCATTTCTGGGGCACCATGTAGATATTGCAAAGGACGACTGTGGCGTTAATTTTTGTTGTGGTCGAATTCGTAGCATCGTGATCGTTAGAACTTGGCCTTTGCACAATATGTTCGTGCCTGTAGGGCAGTCCTTGGTCTTGAGTTTTATTCGTCGGGTGAAATTCATGACCTATACGGTTATTACACTTGCTCTATTAGGATACAGTTTAAGAGTGACTTGGTGATAACTCGACGATGGTACTTGTTGCACAAAAGCTACAACTGTGGGACTACTAGGTCATATGAAGATTGCTATAAGCATGTAATGTAAGCCGTTTTAGTGTGTGACAGAAAAAAAACGAACGGACGGACACACAGAATTGACATAGCATTTACCACGTTGTTAAAAGTCATTTTACGGCACGATTATTCGCCAAAAGAGACAGAATTCAATATAAGGCAATATAAACAGCAAACAATCACGGAAGGGCGGCCAATAAACTGAAATGGGTGGCATTCAATCTGATTGTCTTGTAGGCGTATCATAGGGCCTATATACAATTCTCGGCCACTTACATCAATAAATAAACGTTTGCCTTGTTCTCAAACAGCTGGCGACAAGGAAGTTAATAATTTATACACCGCTCTAGTCTGTAGGCCTATAGACAGAATGGGGGAGGGGGGGGGGCTGGGCGAACCTGATGGCATAATTAACAACTGCTTTAATAGTGCAATTAGTAGGCTATGGAAAACATTAGCCTATAGGCTAACTGCGCAATAATGCCGATTCTGGTTGCCTGGGAAACATAAAAGTATCTCTCAGGGTAACTAAAACAGTTGATTTCTAAGCATTTTAGTTTGATGTACAAACAGTACGACGCAGAAACCTAAATTGAACCTATCTGCGAATGACGGCAATGTTTGGTTGTGACGTCAAGTGAATGATAAGGCATAGTTACGTATAACTTAGAGTTCATGCCTCGGTATTCGTAGTCTGATCATCTAATTGTATTAGCTGCCTGAGTAGAGGTCAATCCAGCATCTTCTTTCGCAGCAAGTATGTGTTATCATTATTAGGCTAACCACTGTATTTGAAATTTATCATTGTCACTGGATAAGGTTAACTAGGGCTTATAAGCTAAAACGTGCAAAAACAAACGTATTTTTCTATGCAGTAAAAGCATAGGCCTACTTATTATTTAGTTATGTAGCTAAAAAGTGTATCCTTAGCAAACGAATTTTCACAGCTGACTGTTATACAAAATTTCATAATACATGTTTAACATATAAACTTATGGTGGACATTTTGTTTTATTTTTCTTGCTACCAAAATTTAACAAAAAAAATGCGACGACATAAACTAACTGTAATAATCTTTCTTACCTGAAAACTTCAGTAATCTGTTGTCTACGTGTCAATCTTTCGTAACAGTAGGCTTACAGATAGCAGCAGCGACAAAAACAGCGGTAATACTAACATTAACATTGACACAACAACAGCAATTCTATACTATATACTCACTATACTATTTTCTATCAATAGTAGTCCTAATACTAATAGACATTTTTGTTTTTTTACATAGCATTTTAGTTCCGTTTAAAACAGTTTTAGTTCTTTTAGTTTATGCACTAGATTAAACTGGCAGTTTCCAGCGCAAGTCCATCACCATATTATCATATAACTGCAGTAATCATCGAATTAGGTTGGCAGGTATTAGGCGTGGAGCTGCAGAATGGCTACGGGCGGCGACGTTCAGCTGACTGACAAGGAACTGTTAAAGCTGCACGCACAGCGAGCGCAGAGACAACAGTTCATGGAATACTTACTCAAGCAAGTCGCTGAAGTCACTTACCAGTTCAACTGCTTCGAAAACAATTCTCTTCTGGAATTCGCCACGGTACGAACGCGTTACGTGTTAATGAACTGGAAGCGACCTGAGATCTCAAACTTTCCCGAGAATGGCGCTGCGACCTGGCGAATACACAGGCAGCTGTTGTCTCCCGATTGGTAAAGAATCCTGGTCATTGTCCAAAAACCACAAAATAATCCGGATCGTCACCAAAATTTTATCACTTCTGTCTCGGGCCACGTTCAATTCCTAACAAAATTTTGACAAAAGGCGCTCACATTTTTCGAATAATCCAGGTGACTAAAATTGACTAACCCCCAAAAATAACCACCTTCGTCACTTCGCTTCCAGGTAGGTATGCACAATATCAAGCGTGGCATGACTCATAGTTTCTGCAAGCACAGTGAAAAACCGTTTTCCATGGGTGTAAAGTGTAAAACATGCAGTGGGCCGTTACACTCGCATGATACACTCTAGACAGTGATGAAAGTATTCTCAGCTATTACTCCTGCGCAAGATTTCGCGCTTTGAGCTGTCCTGCAGCAATGCCAAAGCGTCCTGGTCCGTTTCCGGGTAAAACACTTTTACCACTATAAAACCAGCAAGAGAAGAGAGTTATAGGTTCAAGTGTTTTAATATTCTGTTCTAGGCTATTTTTATTCGTGTTGAGACCATGAGATCAAAAATACAATAGCAGCACTCTGTGAGTTCGCGCTCTTGCGCTGATCACGTAATCTAATGATGCAAATTACGCATGCATGAGATAAATCTACCACATATTGTATTATAATTTTTACTTATAACCACCCACGCATGTAGGCCTATGCGTCCCCTTCGGTAGTACATGGCTCTGTTAAGGCGCTCGGACATGCGCGATAAAATAAAATAAAATACAACTGGACTCGCGTCGACTCTGTTTACTGTTTATCACAGAGCGAAACGTGGCACTGTGAACGTGCAAAGACGTTATTGCATTTAATCGCAGGGGTTTGCGTGTTCTGCTGTAAAACAAAATATTAAGTTGTTTTGCAGTTCGTTTTGTCTTATTTTTTTTATCGCACGCGTACGAGCCCTCTTAGCCCACCAGTTCTAGGGCTGTGTAAACACGCGAGCTAGGCGATGGAAGTGGCAGACAGATTTCGTCCGACGATGCGGCTAAAGAAAACCGACAAGCCTCGCATCTGGTGCTTCAAGACTCTGCTGGAGACCATCCAGGCAATGGAAGAGAGACAGACGGACCTGGAGTATGTCGCAATACTCAGAAAGCTGCTTGACATGCACGGGCGACTGCGCTGTACGGCAGGCGTAGCCGGCGACTTCGTCAAGGTTTACAGCTCTGTCTTTTTTCTTCGATTTCCTTTCCATTTTTGTTCGTTTTCTTTTTTCTTTTTGTGTACTTTTTGCCTTCTTTGTTTTTCTATCTTTGCTTTCCTTTTCGTTTTTCTTGTTCTTATTTTTGCTTTTTCTTTTCTCTTGTTCATCATCATCGTTACATTATCACCATTATCTTTTTCTTCTTTTCTTTCTTTTTCTTATTCTTCGTTTTCTCGCCTATTATCACACGGAAGCCGAGAAAGCGCTGATTGACTATACTGATGAGCGTTTGTTGCGTTTGTTTTCAGAGGCTAAACAGTAGTTCAAGCCCTGTGTTAACGGCGACATCTCGTTCCTGTGGGAAAGCCAAACATTCGACCCCAAATGGAAACCCCTGACCCGATTGGTATAAAATTTGGCACAGTTAATCACGTCCGCTTGACGGCGCCCTGTGTCAAATTTTTGTGAGCAAATCGGCACCAAATGTAACACAAAGCAACGCTATTTCATTCTTAACATAGCTCGTAGGCCTAATTTATTTGAATCAACCTTGGATAACAAAGTGGCGCCATCTAGCCAACGACAATAGACATAATAAGTGACAGATTTTTAATGGTTTCGTTCAGTACAAGAAAGATCAGTGAAGACGATCGCGAGTTGATTAATGTTTTTCACGCCAGGAGAAGAACTGGAGCTCACAATGTTTGACGAGAAAGTTTTCCTGGGATAATTGGGCCAGGACAAGCGTGGATCGGCTGTTAAAGAAAATTTATTTTACTGGCGTGACAGAACGCCCGAAATTGGCAGTAACCGTCCGCGATCAGTTCGCAAGTCGGAATTTCAGAAGAAAACAATCGAACTTGTGGAGGACCTCATCTGCAGTCACAAAAGTGCTCTGCATGTCTACAAAAATCCGTACGAAATTGGAAGGAAGATGGAGATTTCACGGTCGTCTGTTCTGCGTATTGCAAAGCATGATCTTCGGCTGAAAATCTGCAAGCGCTTCTCAGGGTTATTGCGATTCGATAGATGACGCCACTTTATTTTTCAAAGTTTTTTTCCTAATAATGGCGTGGCTATGTTAAGAATAACATAGCGTTGATTTGTGCTAGATTTAGTGCCGAAGTGGTCCATACTTCTAAAGTTACAAACCGTAAAACAAAGTGGCCCCGTTTTTGGTGCACCCTGTACAAGTAAGTAATCATCATCATCATCATCATTATCATTGAAATCATGGCATCTAACTTTCAATAAACGTCAAACGCTGTTGATGTTGATCGACCAACTGTCAGACACTGGAGAAGACTGGCGGTGACGCGGAGTACGTCGAGAAGGCAAAGAACAGCGTCGACCTCTGGAAAGGTCTCGTACTGCGCGCGTTCGACTACTCCGAGATCTCGCTCTTCCAAGTCGACCAGTACGAAGAGTTACTGTCACCGGCCGCTGGCGAGGAAGAAACCGAAGAGGATGAACAGGAAATGGCAGAAATGGCCGAAATGAGACTCAAGTAATTTCACTTACTTATTGGTTGCAACCATACGAATTAGCTCGTAGCAACAGCACAGTCGAGATAATACAGAAAGGCAAATGTCGTCACTCAGCAGCTCTGCCAAGTGTCAGTGATCAGCGCATTGTAAAAAGTTTGATGTCAAATATCGTGCGACAAATATGGTCGTGTGAGTTGCAAATCAGATTCTCAGTTAGGTTTACTTAAGTTTTATTTTTGTTTGTTTGTACTGTTCTATAATACATTAAGGGTGAATAAAGATGCATATATAATTATTATAATACAACAGTTCTCAGTAGCCTGTCAGCTGCTGGTGTTTGCAAATCTCATAGCTGTAGCCTCCTATAAGTTAACCTAAACGCGTACCAAATTAATTTCGACTGTTTTCAATACTGGATGTGAGTTTTGCGGAGCACCTGCGTGGCCTTCAGCCTGACATTTTCTAAGTTATATGTTATCGCTTCTTGATCTGTAATACAGTTCATCCATATTCATCTACTTTATTCTGTCTCCATTCTCCTTTCTCCTTTCCGTGAATATTGTTATCAGCTACTGTTCTGTCAACTGCAGGCAGTGGCGGCGGTCCCGGGGCAAGGCCCATCAATAAAAAATACCGGGGCGAGAGTATTTTTTGCCCTCTCGAAGTTCTAGCCATTTTCTGGGTTCTTCTGTGCGCAGAATGCGTTTGCGGCTGGGGCTCGGCCCCGGACGCAGCTGGGGTAGCTCAGCGCTCCCCAGACCCCACAGCTGGTACAAGGAGGCTCGATGCCTTTTGACCAGAAACCCTCTCCCCGCTGCCGCAGCCTTCAGCCTCAAGGTTCGGCCCTTCGGGGCTCAGGGATCCATGTGAGTGAATCTATGTCAGTTTGTCTCCAGATAACATTTGGCTCCTTCTCCTCCCTTTCCCCCCCAAAAAAAAAATAAATTTGAATTGATGTCCCTGACTGCAGATACATGGCGTGGCCGTTGTCTGTTCGCACTGCTCTGTTCCTCGCCGGCCAGTACCTGCGACGTGCCAGCATAGCGTCTGACATTCGTCTGTTTCCACGTGATCGGTCGAGACTCGTCAACTCGATGGCAGACGCGCCTTACGTCACTGCGTTCAACATCGACGACGCGCTGTTTGAACGTTCCGTCAAGGACCCGGCAATCTCACTGCTCCAGCGAACAGGTGCCTAAGTCACTGTAGACTTGGACCGGTTGTATAGATAATATGGTTGAAATTAGGTCGATTTGTGGATAAAAAAATATGAGCCTTCACACTCGTAATGTAAGCTAAGGCACCAACAACGGAACGTCATAAAATCACAGTTTTATATTAATTATATTGACGCAAACACAAAATAATATATAAGAATGGACAAAGTCGTTCAATTATACGTTACGGCTGGCAATACTATTAACTCTATAATCGTTTAATCGTCTTTCTAAGCGGCTTTGCAAGCGGCGTAAGCAAGCAAGCTATTGCTCTGCAGTAAACTGACTGGTCGTCGATTTTCTGACTCTTCGTCGATGTCGACCGATGTCGCTGTTGTCGGCTGTCGTCGAACTTGACGTCGGGTCGCACAGATCACTCTTCGCTGTCCCAGAAGATCCACCCAGAGGACCGTAGTAGATGACAGCACCGCCTCGCGTGTCCGAGATCGATTCTTCGAGTTCGTCCGCCCGAAACGTCACAATTCACAATCAGCTTTTTCCACTCACTTTAGACACGTCTGTGACTACTGCCGTAACTTCTATATTATCATATTGTATTCCCAACGAGAGAATTATATTATTTCTCTTTTCTAAATCTCATATCACTCTTTGAGCCGTCACCGTGATGGCTCTTTGTTAAAAAATCCTAGTGATGCACGGCTCACCAATTCTTTGTCAATTTAATTCTTGCATTGCTCAAACAAATGCATAACAAGCAAGCGTAGACTAACCCGCCATTAAACAATATTATTTTATGCCTACGCCAGCCAAATAATGTAAAATATAGTTGGGCACGTCTACATCGTTACGATCATAATCATAACATTAACGACTTAGCCGGGATATGAGAGCTACTCATGTAATGAGCGCCGAAGGCGACAAAATCTTCAAAGTCTTGAATTGCGTCGGCTGTTGTCAGACACTGACGTTAATAATTTTTTTCTGTGATCTGAGTGTTGCCACGCATACCAGACTCAGAGTTCACAAATGTAAGCTATATATAAAAACACTCCTTTGTTATGATATAAGGTCCTCTTTCTTTAGCGAAAGAGCACTTGATGCGTAGAAACAACTGCCCGAAAATGTTCATTTGAGTTATTAAGCATTTAAGGCGATCTGCACAGAAACACAGATTTTTCATCTTTTGTCAAAAGTTTATGAATTAGGCAGTATACGTACCTACATTTCTTCATTCTTTATTCATATATTAGTTGTTTGCATTTTTAAACCTTACTTGTGTTAGTTGTTTTAAGTCATTTTTAAGCGAGTATGTTCTCTTTTTCTCATCAAGTTGCTGTTTAGTATGTCCGTGTTTGTAACTTTGTATTCAGCGTTTTGTCCTTAACGTTATGTTATAATTGCTTTATTATTTAAGGACCTGTACGTGCAGTGGTGAAAGCATGGAGGCCAGATGATGACGCCTGAGTGACCTGACCTGACCTGACTTTGATTTGAGTCTTTGGTTATATATGACATTCGTTTTGATAACTTGGTTAGCTTCATGTTTTTCATTATCATACACGTGCGCGTTCGTTCTTTGTGATTAAACGGGCCAGTTTGTCAGTCCGTCAGTCAGTCAGAAGACAACTTGAAGTCTGAACGAGAATGCAGCCTTAGGCGCGAGCTCCATTACTTCGGTTTGTTGTGGATCTGTCGCACAGCTTGTTGTGCAGCACGCTCTGCATTAAATCGACAACATTTTGAAGCAAGTGGAGTATAGGTTTAGCTGTATCAGACGTTGATTGTGTTCGTTAGCGCCGGATCCTGCTGAGTACCGTCCCAAGCTACCGCCTGACGTCGAGCCCAGCCTTATGCAATGCATCGACTCCACCGGTGAGTTCTGACTCCACTTGCTTCGACTTGTTGTGTATTTGTTGCATAACGAGCTGTACAACAAGCTGTACGACAAATCCACAACAAATCGAAAGTTTGTTTCTTAATTTTGTTTAGCTTTTGTTCATTTTTAGTTTTTATGTTGTGCGTTTGTATGTTTGTCTTTGCGTTAGCGTTTTTATTGTACTGTATTGTATTACGTACTTCTGCTGCCATCTGGCGTGTTCAATGAATGAATGAATGTATGAATAATTCACAACATGTCAAAATGTTGTACAGTTTGTTGTACGACTTGTTTTCCAACAGTCCAGGACCAATCAAAGTATAGCTGACTTTGGATTTAAGTAAAAAAAGTAAAACTTAGGTTATAGTGTAGTGCGCTCTAAAGCTTAGCTTAAAGCTTAGCTTAACCTAGCGAACTTAATCACCATAACCACTTAGGCACATAACAAGTGTCATTATTTGGCACAAGCACACGAGAAAACTCGACTTGCAGTGATTGTGACAGACATAATGAGAAATATTCCCAATCGCACGGCGGGCACTGAGCATCAAACGGCCAGAACAGTTACTGTAACCGTAACACACAGTAACACACACACACAGTATTTATTAATGAATGTGACAAACGCACAAACTCTAAAGAAAGGAACAAGGAACGAAACAGAAGTAATGGAAAACTAAAAAAATTCAAATAAGGACCT
>Ga0056124_1000365_pt1 | contig 14147 bp, 6 predicted proteins | sample WorMetHEROISLAND_2_FD_70069 | JGI IMG/M metagenome (GOLD analysis project Ga0056124, IMG submission 70069) | Marine gutless worms symbiont microbial communities from Max Planck institute for Marine Microbiology, Germany - Olavius sp. 4 HERON ISLAND | ecosystem: Host-associated > Annelida >... | reverse complement strand
AAGTGGGATTGCCCAATAAAATCCACTGGTTTTTTTGGGCAGGTGTCAAGGTGTCTCAAACTGAAGTGGTAGTAGTAGGTGTAGTAGCAGGGACTGTGGCAAGCTGGGAATACATATTAAGTGAGTATCACACAGAGCCTACGGTCTCTACGGTCAGGCCCATACGGTCAATGCGTACGGTCACCCCAAAACCGCAGCTGTTTCTTCTTTGCTGACATCGCAGAGATGTTGATCCTTCGAATGCTGAAGACGATATGAAGCCTCCACGGTCAAGCCCGACTTTTATAACCCGTAACAACTGACCGTAGAGACTGTACAAACCGTAGCAGCAAACCGTAGAGGCCATAGAGACTGCAGCAACTGACCGTAGATGCTGTACAAGCGGCCAGATACGGTCAGCACGTACGGTCTCGTACGGTCACCTCCTATGGTCTCTATGGTGAGCTTGACCGTACGAAATGTTTGCTCACTAGCAAAAAACCCGTACGGTCAATATGGTTAGCACGGTCATGCTCCCGGTCAGCCTACGGTTTCTACGGTCACCTGACCGTATGAACCGTATGGGCAGTGTGATACAGGCATTAGCAGACGACGGTAACTTACAATGGTCTCGAGTTGAGGTACGACAACCTCACGATCTACCATCACCCTCGCTTCTGCCATCTGCTTCGCCAGGTGGCGTGCGCCGTACAGAGAGTCGGTGTCTGTCCACTTCACGAATGATTCTTCACCGTCGAAAAACACCAACTGAAGAGTGACGTCGGGATTTTGCTTCTGCATTTAAAACACCAGCAAACATTCCATAACCCAGTTGAACAGGATAATGTTAGTCTGTGAATTACGTACTGCTGAGAAAAAAAAATTATGGGGAAATATTTCAACAGAAAATATCAACAATAAACTGCAACCAAACATCTCCACATGCAATAAGTAAACTCCTGACAATAAAAGCGTGAGCCCAGCAAATGTGAATGTATACAGTTTCTTACTTATTTGCATAACTTCTGATATAACATAAACTTCCGGCACCAACCCCAAGTACTCATGTTGCAAATTGCAGCCAAACCACTACAGATAACATCATGGTTACTTGTTACTACTGACAGCCTATAGGAACTTAACAATGCCCTATCCAACGGTACCATCGCCGACCCTCTATGACGTTACCGTTTAGCCACAGTACATATGTTACAGACATGACTGACAGAGATGAATGACAGATCATACCACAAGCATGACCATTGTATGGCTGGCTAATGAAAGACGGTACAGGATGGAAAACAAGTTTAACAAGAGCAAGTCACCTTTGACAGCGAAGCATTCAGCGTCCTAGAGATGTCAATCATCAGTGCACAGGGAACTGCGGAGTCTGTCGCTGCAATAAACTCAACGTCCGTGAAGAGCTTGGAGTCATAATGACATGCAAGGGTCAGCCGTCGTGACACGGTCGGATCATGCACAGCGATAACGTTGACGAATGTCTTGTCACCGAGTGGTGTTCTGTCTGTGAACGAGTCTTCACTGATGGTCCAGCCCAGTCTGCTCATCTGCTCTTTTATGTGCTAAATTATCGACACAAGCTATCTCATTAATCACTGTATACTGTGTAACAATACTCCTGCACTCTGTATTATAGTAACTTATTTAGAACCACTGGATTCAAACACAACAAGCAAGATTCCTAGTCTACGGGGACCTCAGCGAAGTTTTGACTGCAAAAAAGTCAATTACGTGCTGATATATTTATGCCTAAGCCCAAACAAAATGTGCAACTGTTTTACCAAACTGGCTGTCCACGTTGTTTTTTGTACAAATGATTAAACCATACTTTTGGCTTTGTTTACATCAAAAGCCCCTATGCTTCAAACAAATTTAGCAATTTTTTTCTTGATTTCACTAAAAGAATCCACGTTGATAATAGAACTGGCTTCAGAGTTAGACAGAGTATCTGAAAATCTACACCGGAACTGCAACAAGCATCGTAAATTATCAAATATTCAAACTACAACTTTTTCACTAAAATCATCATTCAACAAAAACAAAACAAACCTCACGGACTGCTCGGTTGCCCTCTGTATCTGACACTCTAGTTCGAAGGAACGGTTTCAAAATTTCTCTGTTGAATTGTTCATGGTCTTCGGACATTTTTGCAACATCCCTCAGCCATTCGTCTGAAAGTGTCCGCAGTGAATGTGACCTCTGAAAAATGTCACAAATCACAGCTACAGTTACAGGACTGACCTGACCACTCACTACTGTACAGTGTACATGTAATGGTGCCGGCATTTATCTGAGACTCCCTTATGTATAACTATAGATCTGCTGAGTTTCTCATCACTTCAATGTCATTAGCATTCGAATTGCTTATCGGTTAGTAATATCGATAGTTTTAAGACACAGCTATATGGGTTTTGCTGTGACCGGGATTTATATTACGATTGCAAAGCCGACATATAGCTCCGGAAGTAACAATGTAATAATAGTATTAGTAAAGTTTATGTTATAATTAATGTCTACAATAGATAAGTTGGACGGAAATACGGGCCACTAATATATTGCTTTTATTGCAGCTGGTTTTTGACTGGCTTTATCCTTATTTATATATTTAGTAAGCAGGATAACAGAAGATATATTAGAAAGCTGTGAATTTTTAAAGCATATTGTAGGAGTATAGAAAGGGGGAAGCAGTTAACTCGTCCCACTGTCAACTCGTCACGTAATTAACTTGTCACAGTAAACTCGTGACATCATAAAGCAAAGCTGAGGCTAAGTATAGAATTGGGGCAACGATCCGAAAACCGCTAACCCTAAACTTCACAGCTGTTCTCGTTGAGCGTGGGAGGAGACGAGACGAGCTGAGTGACTGGATATAATCGCACAGCGCTATTAACTGCCATACCTTTCGTTCGCGCCACGACTGTGCAACGCACAGATCCGCGACTAATATTGCTAAACACGCTATCAACATATGATACTGGCATTTTCCTCTAAACATTGTAAAACTTAATAATCTCTTTCTGTGGCATCAAACAAACAATACCACGCCCACCAGATGTAAAAATAGGTATTCTATGTTTGTTTTGATTACGCCGTAGAATATTTATATTAAGAATGTCGTAATGATTGTATTCTGTTGTTAAAAGTACCGCTTTGTAGTTCGCCATTATAATTGTTTTTTTTTTCAAAGTGGAAATTGTGAGTGCGCATAACATGCCAAGCTGTTATGACGTAATTTGCTGCTGCCGATGTGTGCTGCCGTTACGACGAACGAATGTCGGCAGGACTTCACCACAATCACAGGTTGCAATTGCTGATCAGTCAGGCAGTTCCTTACACTCTCTACAGACTGGCTTGACACGTTCTGCAGAACATCAAGAATACGCGGAATCAGTGTCACTTTTTGCAGCTGCCATAAATGGAGACAAATGTTCACTCGAACGAGTACTTGATAGCAACTGGACTGGCAGTTTAGACGTCGTTGATAAGTTTGGACGGACGTCACTGATGTACGCTTGTCTCGGTGATCACACTGAATGTGCTGAGCTGCTGATTAAGTCTGGCGCAGACGTAAATATGAAGGACTTGCTCGGTCGCACACCTGTACTCTGGGCCGCTCATAAGGAAAACTTTGGCTGTTTGAAACTGCTCCTAAGCCGAGGAGCTGACTGGAAGGAAAAAGACAACGAAGGCCAGACTTCACTTCATCTGTGCAGCAGTCACAAGTGCTCAAAGTGTTCGTCGTTCTTATTCAGATACATCCCACCAGGTGCAGTCGATGATCAGGATGTAAACAAGAGAACTGCCATGCACACTGCGGCATCGTTTGGAAACGTGGATCAAGTACGTCTGCTGATCAAGAAAAATTCAAACGTTGGCATTCCCGATATTGAAGGCAAGACTCCGTTGCATTATGCTGCCGGAAGTAAAGATCCACAAGCAGTCGACTGTGTTCAGTGTATACTGGAAACTGCTCCGAGTGTAATTAACTGGCAGGATTACGAAGGCTGCACGGCACTGCACTTGGCGATTGCTGGTGGAAATGAAGCTGTAGTTTCGTCTTTGATATCACTCGAATCCTGTGATGTGAATGCACTAGACAATATGTTTCGTACGCCACTGCACTGGGCAGCAGTGTTCGGTCACTCGACCATTGTATCCATGTTACTGAGCAGCAAGGTAGATGCTTCTAGCTCCGACTCTGCCGGCGCTACCCCGTTACATTATGCCGCCGTTAATAATTTCGCACAAACCGTCAAAGTGTTTTTATCCTGTCCGTATGTCAAAGATGAAGCAGATAACGAAGGCCGGAGTGCGTTTCTGTGGGCTGCGAGCAGTGGTGCTGATGACAGTATTAGTTGCTTCATTCAGCATGGCGTTGACTTGATGCAGGTGGATAAGCTTGGTACTACAGCCGTTCATGTAGCTGCATGTGCTGGTCACACAGGGACAGTGCAGCTGCTGCTGAAATGTGGCTCTGCTTCTCTGATGAATGCTAAAGATTTGGTGAAACGATCACCCTTGTCACATGCGTGTGAAATGGGTCGTATTCAGGTTGTGGAGGCTCTTATTGTTGCTGGTGCTAATGTCAGTGATGCTCAGGATCAAGATGGTTTGTCATTGCTGCATTGGGCTGCTATTGGTGGTCATGCAGATGTTTGCCAGCTGCTGATCAGTGCAGGCATGGATGTTAACAGCCAAGACCTGGCTGGCAGAACTGCGTTGCATTATGCTGCTTATGGAGGCTATGTCAACAGTATGTTAGTCCTACTGGAAAACAAAGCCTGCTTCAACAGCCAAGATAGAGAGGGTATTACAAGCTTACACTGGGCTTGTAGCAAGGGTCATATGGATGCTGTCAAGCTGTTAGTTCAATATAGTGCTTTAATAAATATCATGGAACACACAGAAGATCGCTATACACCATTAGATTATGCACTTATGGGTGAATACTTTGAAGTTTGTCAGTTTATGATTGAGCATGGAGCTGTTTCTATTACTGGCATCCAGGATGTTGCTGCCATCAAGATCCAGGCTTGGTTCAGAGGTGTTAGAGTACGCAGGACGTTCGTGGAGCGAAAGAAACTATTAATGAAGCATGAGCAACTTCGCAGAGATGCAGCAAAGAAAAGATTTGTTGATGATAGCAACTTACGTAGAGAAATCTCTGCTGCATCAACGATTGCTGCTGAAATATAATGAGACAAAGACTCTACAGTGACACAGCTTGAGTGTGTGTGCTTTGTTTTGACACATGTTGCAATCATTATCGGTATTTGGCATCTTCTGATAAGGCATATACATACATGACAGAATCTTTTTTGGACAACCTGTGTTAAACTAAACTGATTAATGTTGCAGTCAATTTTTACTCAGGTACATTGTGTCTAGAACAGTGGCATATTTGTGGGAGCAACCTGGCATGTCCCCCTTGGTGCTGAAAATTTGCACAATTCTGCTTCCTGAAACAGTTGGCAAAAAAGCTTAGACTTTTGGGACTTTATCCCCAGACACCTGGGCCCCTTCCTCAAATTCTAAATATGCCACGGCTCTGGATAAATACTTTATATATTTTAGATGATGTTTGACAATAATTCACTGTGTACACGTTTTTGCTCACTTATTTCACAGACTATTTTTTGTTAATGTCTTAATTAGTGAAACTTTAACCCCCAAAATCATGAATTTCACCTCAAATTATGGAGGAAGATGCCGCTTTGGGTTTTAGGCATATGGTCATAATGGCCATTGATTCAATTTTCTACAAGGCCAGAAAATTGGGAAGTATCAATGTTGTCACACTGGTAAAAACTTTTGTAATCTGTAAAAAAGTGTAAAATGGCAGTGAAAGAGAAATTGTTTGAAATTTTTGTTATGTGCACCTTTAAATTAAGAAAATTGTGTTTTGCATTTTCACTGTTTTCAGTGTTTTAATGATGTGAACAATTGTTGTTTCGGTTTTCGCAAATGTTGTAATTTCTTAATTTGTAGATAAACCTGTTGCTTTGCATTTTTTTTACTTTTATATGTGCTATACCGGGTATGGTTTATTCTGGGATGGTTGTGTCTAAATTGACTGCAATTAAATCATTCTTCCATTGTTAACATTTTTTTGTAAAAATTTGTGTCAGCTAGCCGTTGTCTTTTCAGTCCAGAATAAGGTAAAGATACTGTAGACAGATCAAAGACTTGATATTCAGAAATTCAAGATTAAAGCAGTATTTCTGGTAAAGCAATTATCAATAATTTGTTGATTCATGTGTTAATCTTCTGTTGCTGAGTCTGTAGTGCTATTGATTAAATACCCTCTTGTATCACAGTTAATCATCAGCTTTCCAGAATTGGTATAATTTTGAATAATTCGTTAAACGTTGTGATGTTAAGACTGTTGGTGAGTTTTCGGCTTTTGTTGATTTTGTGATTTTAATGTGTTCAAAATCATGGAAATCATACACAGGTCGGTTACCTATACTGGTAGAATTTGCACCCATCATCAGTGTAATAAGTGTACTAAACCGAAGATGAGCTAAGTATTTAAATGTCAGAGTCACGCATGCCAGTTGTAGTGTTAGTGGTATGTTGTTACTTGAAATGCAGTGAAGATAACCAGTAAACACGTAGAGGCCGGAATGATCAGCCACCAAGGTTGAGCACAGTGCTTCCAAGTTCCACTTGGAAAAGAGTGAAAAATTCTTGCAAAATTGGCAGAGTTTTATCAGACCGCCACCAAAATATAATCATCTTGAGATCACCCGTGAGGTGAGAGCAAAGACGTTGCCCATATCTAAACTTTGTGCCTTGACAGAACATAGAAGAAATTCTCTGTGACAGACTGTCAGTCTGTGAGAGTCAGAGAGACACGTCTCACGGTCGTACGGTCGATGGTCATACTCATTCGGTCCCACTCGTGTTTACCTTGGATCATAGTTGATTGTTTTGTTTTGATTGCGTTTGATGTGATAACTGTGTAAAACTTTGGTTTGTGATTAAGCTGTGGACGATTTTTCGTCAGTTTCATATGAAATATGTTGTTCCACAATACGGCGTGTATGAACCAATACCAGAACTAAACGATTACGTGGCGTTGCCTTCCTAGAGTTATCCGAGGGCGTGGCCCGCAGTTCGTCATGACGGAAGAATGCCAGCCCCGTTCACCGTCTGAAGTTAACTATCGCCAATTTTCAATAGACACAAAGCGTAAGTTGTGCTGCATTTCGGGCGTTACTTCTTTGTGGAGTTACTATATGTTTATTGTGTGTTGCTGTCTCCACTAGTCATTGATTCAGGTCTGCTGTTATATGGGTCACACTTATTACCACATCGGACTATCGGCGACTGTCGGACTATCGGCCGCTATCGGACTGTTGCTTCTGACCTCTGGCGGCCAAGTCCAATAGTCGCCGATAGTCCAATAGCTGCAAAGATACAGCGACCAAGTAGGCCTACTAAAGAGCAACTGTGCACGAGGTGAATGGCGGCTATTGTACAAGTTTATTTGCCAAAAGCGGAGGATAAAAGTACTGATGTTGATGATCATGATGATGATGAATATTACATGTGAACATCATGTGTGTGCTGACGATCAGATGGGAGAGTTTGTCAGACTGATCGGCTGATAGTCCGATAGTCGCCGATAGTCCGATGCGGTAATAAGTGTAACCGCTGTTATATTACACCAGCCCTAAAGCGAACCCTGTCGTCATCATCATCATCATCATCATCGTCAACGAATATTTGCAAGCAGGCTTGTGGCCTTGTTTTCCATCCAATGTAAACAACTTTACACACAAATAACAATAGAAACTAAACTAATACTGTTTTTACATTGTGACATCTAGTGCTACGGGTAGGTGATATTATCACTGCATAATCACTGAACCATAGTCTATTATCAGTGCAGTACTGCACTGATCAAAATTCTGTTTTCAATGCAAATAACCCTAATCCCAACCCTACTGTTGCCAACCCACCACTAATCACCTGTTTTGAGATCATGCCATGTGTACCATTGTTGTTGATGGGTTTATAATTATAACAAAGATTAAACCAAAGCTTGGTTGTTGGATGGTTAGCTCTATATTTCTGCTAAAAAAGTATTGAATTCTGAATGCAGGGCAATAATAATGTTATGCATTTACTTAGAGATTAGATTGGTTCATGCCATTAATGTAACTCTATGAAAATGAAAATTGTTAAATCGTTTGTTGTATCATAGGGGATAGTAATCGGTCATTCATTTGTCGTTGCTGCAAGCGTTACTGCTTCAAAGGCTACTTTTGGGCTGTCATCGCTGCATTGTGCTTTTTTGTCGTCTTTCCGTCAGGTACCATTCATTGGAACTAAATCGTTAGAGGTGCATCTCGCACTTTTTTACTATGCTCATAGCTGCTAGCTGTATGTGCATCTTGCACTGCAGCAGTCATCAGCCACTATGAGATTTTGCCAGCAAGAGATTTCTTTGCTGCGTTTCACTAGCTTCGCCCACAAAAATATACTTCTTTCGTGGCAGTGATTATAGTCATTGGCTAGCATAGAATTCTTGCATGAGCATCTCACACTTGTGAGAACTCTTAAGCCGTGGAAACGAGATTCTTGTAGGAAAATTAAGTGCGAGACGTACCTCAGGTTCTCTCTAATTAGAAGGACAGTAGTATATATTCATGCATATTTTGCATTTTTGATATTGATAATTATTATCCAAGACTTGGACTCTTATTAGAAGTGGTCAATTGTTGCTTTTTGTAATGCTTGAAATAATTTGCTAACCAATTTGCATCAGTGAACATACTATATTTAATGATATGAACATGACCAGAATGTCAAGAACAGTCCAGGACCAGACTGCTTATGATCAACACCAACAGTTCCATTTGCCGACAGCAAAGAATGACTGTAGATAGATTTTGAACCATTTGAGATAAAGTTCTCTTTATATTAACAGGTTCTGCAAATTATGTTATGAACAGTCAGTGCAAAATTTGTGTTAATTGGCTATTTATTCTTTGTTATACTACTCAACTTCGTTCTTGGTGCAAACTGTCTTTTTAACTTTTTAATTGTCATACAAGGTCCATAACATTGACAGTCTGAAACAAGTCCTGAACAAATGCTGGGACAAGTTTAGTCAAAAAATAATATAAGCAGTGCTATTGCCCAGTCATCTAAATGGCATTTGTTGAACATTTGTCTGGTGTGGATACATTGGATGGTGGATATAGTTAATATGAATCCTGTGATGTGTGCTTGTTCCATACTGTTATATTTCTGTCATGACTTCCATTGAAAATGTTGCGTGTATCGATTTTTTTGAGTGCCGTAGTCGAAAGACTTCGACCAAGACTGCATAGTTTGCTCCCTAGACCAGTCTTGAGTTCATCAGTAACATGGTTTTGAGACCTCATAACTGACTATATCTGATGAAGACTGTAGTTATACACCGTGTCCTCAAAAAAACTGTGCAAAATTGTTCTTATCAAAACGTTGTCACATTTGTACCAACTTTGATAATTTTTGGCACAAGGATGGCCAATACGATAAAATTATATAAGGCATACTCATCTAAGGTGTACTCGTCTACCACCTTGGTGTATATGTAACTGTGTGTCTGTTTCGTTTCCATGTTATGGCACTTTAGAACTGTCTAAGTTATTATTAAATGTGTGTTGTTTTTAATGAACTTAGTGCACTATAAGTTAGTGGTGTTGTGATGATGTGTGTAGGAATACTGCTGATAATACATGGACACTACAATGGCGTGGCATTGACAGTCTGTCTCGGCATACTCGTGATGATCCTATGTATCTGTGTGCTGCCCGGTGCATACATCGGTCTGCGGCACTGTCGGCGACAGCGAAGCAAGCGACAGCGAACTCGACGTGCGGCCCTCAATGCCATCAAAGAACAGGCGTCGTTCGTCAACGACGCGGCACTTATTAACCAAACTGACACAGTGTTGGTTGTCGATGAGTAAAGCACTGATGCTTTGTACACCGTTTTGTCTCACCCACCGCCAAATAATTCAGCATCTCATTATGAGTGTGTTGCGGCAAGGAGCGGTGCATCTTTTTACTTGCCGTTAGTACATTTTTAGTGAATTATGTGTATATGCTTTTTGTCATTTTTATTTATTATGAGAGAAGCCAGCTGAGCTGATGTTTATGTTGTAGGCAATACGTTGCTTCAGTGATTCTGACATTGCGTAGAGTTATGTACATCTGATGTATGACATTAACGTCAGACGAAGAGGACAGTATTAAAAGTGGCAGTTAATGGCTGGTGTGTGGCAAACATCGGTCGCAATTGTATACTGAATATTAATAACGTCTGTGATGATACAATTTGTAATTTTTCTTCACTATTTAATGCTTTGATGACATTGGTTAGGAGACATAAAGGGTATCCAGCCTGGAAGAGGTTCAGTTTTGGGGTGTCTGGACTAACCTGGAGTAACTTTGGAAAAAAGCGTGTTAAAAAACTCTACAGTTGCAGTAGTGGTAAAATAGCAGTGTGATATGATAATTGTGCCATGTATGTTAGTTTGATGGGATTACCAATGTATAAGACTTGTACCGGTACCTTGTGTATGGTACAAACTTCTACCACCGTGCAACTTGTCTCCGCAACAGCTAGCCGTGCTTCTTTAATGTTTGCTAAGTCATCCACCGTAGTTATCTTTGTGCTGCTTACATGTGGTTTACAATCCTCTATATTTCTGCACAACTTTGGCCTTAATTTTCGATGTATTTCCCCAAATATTCATGACCCTATGAAACAGCCAATAGCAAGAAGGAACATTTGTACGCGTGATCCAGGTAGACCTACGGAAAACCATATCATTTAACCGTTGCTTTTCTGAGTTACCTGGTACCTGAAGAAGACAGGTGGTCAGTCAGTCACCCTGTGTTCCTTTGTATAATAGTAAATTAAGGCTCCCACCTTGTGTATCCTAAACCTGCACACTTGCACAGTGTGTCAGTGCCAGCTTGATGTAAATTTCTGGCGCCAGTTTACTGTTCGATGATTCAACTGCAAGAAAATTTCTGGTGCCAAAAATTGATGTATGATAGTAGATAAATAAAAACGAAACTATGTACAACTTTACAATTAGCAGCTAATGAAAGTAATCAATGAACAGTGACCAGATCATCATTTCAGTAATGTCAACCGCAGTACAGATAGACACAGACTTGCTGCGTTACGTAACAAGCAAAGCTGATAAGCTTTCTGGGGTACCAACATTGATGAACTTGAATCCCCCCAAAAATGGTTCTTAGTGAATTTGTTGCTATTTCAGGCTGCAACGCACACTTAGAGTGAATTTTCGCCGAAATTACTGGAGGTAAACCAAGACAACCTGCGTACGAAATTAAACTGATGCTGTCGCGCGTCCCATGAGCATTAGCTCACATTTCTTCTATAATCCCCTTTAGTCTCAGCTAAGGGTTTCAGAACCTGCAAAAGGTTTCAGAAGATACTCTGCATGCGGTGTTCAAATGCACCCTGTAGTATAACCAAGTTTCAATGCTGATTATAATTAATTATCGGTGTCATTAGCATTCATTGTCATCATGTGGAAAATGATTTTTGGAACGTCCCAGTCAGAATTTTGTACTAGACGAAACTACTAATCAAATTTGCATGACAGACTCAAACCAGAGATCAGAATTACATTACATCAATTTGTGGCAATGGTTTCTGTGTCATGGACCTAACATTGTGTGAGTGCACGCTGCATTCCAAGTCTTGTCAGTTTTTGTCATTATTTCTAGTCTTTCATGGTGAGCCTCGTCCATATCAGTGAGCACTTGTAACATGTTTACTTTGTTCTCAGTACAGTATTTTTATAACAAGTCATTATTAATTGTTGCGTGGTGGTGTGGTTGGCCTGCAGCAGACAAGTCATATCGAATGTACATGTATCATTAGTTGTTTTGAGACTGATTGTACTGAAAGCAAACGACTGTTCATTTCATGCATGAAGACTCTGCTGGTTGTTACATGGTGACGTGTGTATTCAGTCATTTGTCTGACGATACAACTGCAAGCACACAAACTCTCAGCAACATTTTTACATGACTTCATATATAATTCATGCCGTTTCAAAGCAAACTCTCTGTTATATTATAACCATGTGTTTATAAACGAATACAATAAAAACATCAATAAGTTAAACGAAGTAATGAGCATCATATCTTACATTTCACAAAGTGAGCAGCTTTAGTTACTGGCAAAACAACGTATGTGTTTTTGAAACGATGTCAGTGTGACACACAAGAATTACATTACATATTCAGAATACCACTATAATGGTATACTTTTACACATTACTGTTGGTTGGCGGACAGGAAGAGTGCCCTCCCCCAGACTGAAGCAGTAACAGAGTTCCAAGCATAGCAGCAGTAGTATCACAGGGGCTATTGGTTAGCTATGGTGACAGGAACAAGCATATGCAAGCTTGCTCTTATTGTGAGCAGTCAGTAGTAGTGAGAAAGCATTGAAGAGGAAGCCACAGCAACTTTGATAACAACAACTCACCAATTGACATTTCTGTGCATGTACTAGTTACTAGTCAACTGTTGTGCCAATAAAAAGTGAACCCCTAGAACGTCGTCAACTGCGTTATACTAAAATTACCATTAATGAACATTAATGTCCAGTACTCTTCAGTTAATTTAAAAGTAGTAGACAAAATTAGGCTGAAAAGTATGAACTATAAATATTAAAAAGAAATCAAACTTTGAAGAAATGTCGTTTTTGAGATACCGATACAAACAGCTCAATTGGTGACGTCATTGACACGTCACTGTTGAGTAAACAATAACAATCAATGGTTTTTAACAAAAAAAAAAGAGATAAAGTTGTAATTAATGTTTTGCGTCAAGAAAAGGGTTACGGAGAAGAGAAGAAGTTTATCAACGAGTTTCCCAACAGACATGGGTCTCCCAAAACGCCAGAGTCCACACAACAACGCCAATTTTATTAACACTCAAAGTGCATCACTGAAAATATGAATAAAACTGACATTGTTGTGTGCTTTTTCTAAACCGATACGTCATTCTTCTGGACTTTATTTACAGTCATTACGTCTAAAATTTCAGACAAAACTTGTAAGTTTTTTGTTGAATTATAGCCATTTGTCTTGGGGGCTATTTTTTATTGGGACACCTGTATATGACTTTCACACTATACACTATTGCCCAGTTTTTGAAACTCCAGTTATCCAGAGAATCTCGAGTCATCACTGGAATAAAAGAAAGCAGCATCTTAGCAACCACAACTCTTGGTTTATCCTCGGGATTACTTGCCCAAAGTTACCCCAGCATTATCGGCGAGATCTCTGAATAACCAATTCGGCTGCCTACTCATATTAATAATAAATTTCACTTAACAGCAGGTGTTTTGACTAAGTTGACACTGATACACATATATTTTGTTTCATAGCACCAGTTATAAAAAGATATTTCATATATATTTTATCTATTTATATGTACATACGTGCAAAAGCATTGCCTGTAATACTGAAAATAGCACTAGGTGGCAGCTCTAAAAATGACCAAGTGGTGATAACTCAACCCAAGGATAAACCTCAAAATATCCTCTGATCTCGCAATAACTATTCAGAGGTTGATCTTTAGTTTCAAAAACCAGGCATATATGTTTCATGAAACAATGCCTTGCTGTTGAACAGCAGTACTTGACAAAACGCAACTAGCACGAGAATACCTCCCATGATACACAAGTTCTTGCATACCAACATACAGGGTGAGCCAAAATAAAATACCCCAACATGAAAATCACGATATCTGAGAAATGCACAAATATTTTTGGACTAAATTTTGCTCATTTGTTTTGAACATAACTGTGCAAAAGTGTGCTGCTTTGTGCTGTATTTACTTGACATACGCCAAATTGACGGAAAAGCAAACTTCAACAACGAATTTTGCAACTGTACAAGAGGTTGATTTTATTATTAAAGCACTCACGTGCCTAATACAACCTTTGTTGTGACGTCATGGTGAAGTAACCCTAACTATTTGGTTTACTTTTTAAAAAAATTTAATAAACTTTTCAATATTTAAGTCATAATCGCAGTTAGGATTACAAATCTGGTCATGGGTAAAATATCCTACAAAGACAAAATGCGGACTCAG
>Ga0056124_1000364_pt1 | contig 14155 bp, 14 predicted proteins | sample WorMetHEROISLAND_2_FD_70069 | JGI IMG/M metagenome (GOLD analysis project Ga0056124, IMG submission 70069) | Marine gutless worms symbiont microbial communities from Max Planck institute for Marine Microbiology, Germany - Olavius sp. 4 HERON ISLAND | ecosystem: Host-associated > Annelida >... | reverse complement strand
CCCTTGGAAAGTTACCCAGTAATTGCAGAGTACACCATTACCTGTACCTAGTTTAAGTACCAGTACCTAGTTTAAATTACTGCAAGTTGAGATTAAGATGCATGTGGGTTTATTGGCAGTTTATGTGGAACATTTGCATCAGTCTGGAAACCAGTTGTTGCTTGTTCATGCGGCTGAACCTCCTCTGCTGAGTTCCAGCCGTGAGTCATGTCTACTATTCAATGCTGCCTGCTTTCTAACTTGCTTTTCTCATATTAAAATACCTTGTCTGTCAGTAAGTTTATTTAATATTGCCATCATTTGACCATTACATTTCGTAGATAATTACATTACATTACATTACATGGGTGGTGATATTTGTGGTGCTGTGTTACTTATTTAAAAATGAAGTGGTTTGAGTTTTGACACTGTGAACTGGAGTGTAGTTCCAGTGGTCACCTCCTTATGAATTGCCTCATCGCAAATGATTTTTAGACAGATTTTAATTTAAAATGGCTGTCGATGAAGAATTGTTAAGAGTGGGTTCAAAATCCACCGATTTTGACATTTAAATTGTGTTGTCGAACAGTATGGGCAAAGTTTGTGAATTTGACCTTTGCCGACATCAAATCATTAACAGTGGCTTAGAGGTTCACCCTGAACCATGTTTGAAAAGCGAGCACTTTGCTGAAGATGCACAGTGCCAAAATGTGTTGCAATCTGATGGCCTGTGATACGCAATCTTACAAGTATTGTCTTGTTTTTCGACTCATGGCTGAAATTCATTTCAGTATTTGAATGTTGGAACTGCAATTGGGGACCTTCGGGTTCCGACTGTCAGAGCCCGTTTGCAGTTCTGAGTGTCAGAACTCAAACCAGGGGCATTTAAAAATAATTGTATATAAAATAGTAGCTAAATAGTTGGTTATCGACATTTGCAAAGGCTGACATGATTTCCAGCTCTTTTGTCACTGCCAGTTTGCTTCCTGGACATTTATGCCCCTGTAGGTCCTGGACCATTTGCCTCACACAAGAGATGATTTGCTCCCCCTCTTACTATTGTAATCATTCTCTTTTATAACTCTTTGAAATAGAAGTGAACGAGACATGGGTGTAATGTCTCGTTCCGCATGCCACATATAACATGTTGTGTTAGAGGGTCACGTGTTGTGTTTCTCATTTCTGCTGACTGTGCAATAGTATGTACATTGCTGTATGAGTGTTTGTGGCAACTGGTCTGCTGCAGAGGCTGTGATGCTGAGTCAGCCTGTCTGGGATCAGATGCTGGAAAGTGAGAAGAAGAAGGTGCAGACACTTGAAGAAACCTATGCAGAGAAAATGCGTGGCCACAATGTAAGTTAATTGTTACAGAGTGGTATTGTGTATTATGTAGCTGATCACCTCACATGTTCACTGCCTTGTTGTATGGTGAATAAGTGCAGAATTTTGTGGTTTAAGCTCTGTTAAACTATAGCCAACAGAAGTTGCTATCCAACTATTTTGAGGTGTATTAAGGTAATGCACAACATCTAATACAGACTACTTTTTCATTGAAGCACTGACTAAGCTGGACGCCATTGAAATGGTTGCATCTGATTGAATGTGCCGAATTAATAAACATCACTGGCTTATTTATGCTCATCCATATTAAGTAGACTAATAGTATCTTGTCATTATGTAGTCAGATTTTAGTACCAACATTGTTTTATTTCGTAACTCGTTTTAGGATGCATTTTCTATTTTTTCTTTGTATTATTTAGGCCTACTTTTTATTTGTAACCGGCCATTCTGTATTGTAAGGAACACTGTAGAAAAGTTTGTTATAATTGTAATAATTAATTGTCTGGTATAAACGCTGTTGTTGAGGTGTGCTGGTGGTGATAAACTGTTTGCAGTTGACTGGTAAGATCAAAGCGGTGTTCAGTGGCAAGCCGGGTGAGGTGATTGCTGATATTGCGGCCGAGGAGAAATGTTCAATGATTGTGATGGGTACCCGTGGTCTGGGCACTGTGCGTCGTACCATCATGGGTAGCGTCAGCGATTACGTCGTGCATCATGCACACTGTCCAGTCATCGTCTGTCGCAACTAGCCACCACCCACTGCTTACTTGTGGTCTCCATAAATGCTACATGTGGCCGTTTAATATTGCTGCTAACTCCAAATAACTTTCATTTATATTTTTTTGACAAACCATGCGTATATCTTTAGTACTAAATCTGTGTGTAAATGACACTTGATACTATTAGCTTTTTTATGTTTTTGATGGCTTTAACGATTATTTCATGCTAATTATACGGTGTGTGTTCAACAGTTAGAAACCAATATGGCGGCAGTGAGCAAAATCTGCGAAATGTACAAATTATATAGGTAAAAAACATTTAAAATTTCATAGTGATTTTGTATCCTAAAATGAACTGGTGTTCCAGTGTTAGTAAGCTCTGCAGCATTTGTCATCTGTTGAATTTACCATTGTCAAAATGTGTCAATAGGTAGTAAGTTGGCAGTTGCTGTCCCATTCACAGCAGATTGTAAACAGTTTTACAGCTGTGGTATTGCTTTTAATATAGGCTGTGCTAATTCCTACATATGTTAAGCATCCTGATGAGTAAGGTCTTTATTAGTTATCTAATTTGTTTCTGCTTACCAATTTAAAAGTGATACCATATTTATCCGGTAATGTAAGAGAGCCGTCGTGTTGTGGGTGTCTCTGTGTTGTGGTGCTAACTGTAGAGCACACACTGCGTGGAGTGAAGTTTTCCTAAGGTCAGTCTAAGACAAAAGTCTTAGACTTAAGATATGCTAGTGTTTATTACGAAAAATAATTGGAAAAGATGGAAATAAATGCACAAGTCATGAGGTCAAATTCAGTGTAAACTTTGGTCTTATAACGAACTTGGGTTTAAGACTGGTCTTAATGAAACTTGACCTCACTGAATACTGTGTGCAGTAGGTGTTTAGTCCAGTAATGTATTTTCATTCTGTTGCCATCATTTTCATTGTCTATTGCCATTGTGTTGTGATTATGCATTGTCTGAACTAAGTGAAAATCAAGATGAGTGTTGCTTAGCGTATGGTTTTGTGAAACAAAGTGTGATATTTGCAAGACGAATGTTGTATGCCAAAGAAGAAATTGCAGTGAATAATTAATGCTGAGTCAGCATTAATTATTCACTTGCTGACCTATCTTGTGCATTATTAATATGATTTTGGTGAAATGATTGATTACTCACCATGATGTCCAGTTTGCTTCCAGCCATTAGTTATGCATCATCATAGCAGTGTTGTGTACAATATTGTTGACGGACACAGTATTTCTTTTGTGTTGTGTTTTTAACCTTAGAGTTAGAAAGTTGGAAGCTTTTTTTCAAATGCATAATTGTATCCCTGTCCATTCTGGTTTATTGTCATGGCAACGTACATGCCAACTGTGCTGTTGTCGGCGTTTACTGCTTCCAGTTCTGTACAGTGCAGTGAGACATTGTAAATGTTGCTCCTTATGATTCCATCAGAACGCCAAGAGCCAGCCTGTTACCACCATAGATTTCAAGTCTTGCAGCCAGCATGGTAGGACATTCCCATAGCCAGTGTTCTAGGTTGTCTGTGCAGCAATTCATATCTTTGGTATGACGGGTTTGCATTTAGCATTTTGTTACTGTGAAAGATAATTATGATGTGTTTCTATACTACTCCGGGTGTTTGCATGTGTCTGCCTTCTGTTTGCTCAGGGCTGCTTGTGATCTGTGGAAAATGCGTATTACATCTGATAGCATTGAGACAACACATCTGTAAATTTATTTGATCCTCAGAGATTTTCTACATTTTTGACATAGCTGTTACCTTTGTACGTTCTGAAGGCGGTGATTAGTTTTTAGTTGAGCGCATGCAGATGATTTTATTTTAATCAAGCTTATTATCATTTCTGTAACTGTTTGGTTCTGTTTTGTTTTGTGCAAGATATTGCCGGACGTCGTTAAGCCCTTTATAATTCAGTATCGGTGCAATAATATTCTGATGTCTGACTGTTCTGCATGAATTATGTTCGTTGCATCACACATTAATAGACATATCGTGCAAAATAAAGCTTTCAGAGTCATGATACAGATTATGAAAACACTTGAACAACTTGGGCTAGGAATTGAAGCATGCTTTTGCACTTTCAGCATGGTGTGAACAACAGCAAATTACTACACTGCAACTCTAGCATGGCAAGTGCTGTCAGAGATAAGTGCTGGATATTTATGGCGCAACAGTTTTGCTCATTGCAGATAATTTGGACACTTGCTGAGAAGATATACACATATATACACTGTCTCACAAAAAAAACTGTGCCAGTGGTATTTTTTGAATAACTCCGTAAAACATTGGCCAATTTAAATAATTTTTGGCATGGAACATTATGAAGAAACTTGACGTAAATGACTATGGTTTTGTTCACCTCACTTTAATACTGTTGCTACACTACCTTGTAAAATGCAGAAGTCGTAGTTTGGCCGTTTACAACAATAAGTTCATATTGGGTAGTGCATGCATCGCCTCAGTTACTGTTTCAAGACGGTGTTTACTGCATACGACAAACAGTTGATTGCAGTTAAAAGGTTACAGTTCACGAAGGTTTCTTAAAGAATTTCTGCAGAGAAAATTAGATGTGCAGAGGACTTGACTACTTGCTTTCAAACATTGATGAATAATGGGACTTCGGAAAGAGTTCCAAGCAGTGGGCAACCACACACTGTATGTATGTCTGGCAACACGATCTCAACGTGGATGTGATTAGCGTTAAACAAGTAACGATTTTCAATTATTCTGTGGACTCGCAATGATTTTCTGAGCCGATGCATGTACTGTCCAGTATGAATTCATTGTTGTAAACAACCAAACTATGACTTCTACATATCACAAGGTAGTGTAGCAACAGTATAAAGGTAAGGTGGGCAAAGCTGTAGTCATTTGTGTCAAGTTTCTTTGTGATGTTGCATGCCAAAAATTATTGAAATCGACCAATGTTTCACGGAGTTATTCAAATAATAACACTGGCACAGTTTTTTTTCTGAGACACGGTGTACAGGGTGAACCTAAAAAATGTCCCAACACGAACATTATGATATCTCAGAAATGCGTGGATATTTTTGTACCAAATTTCGCCCATTTGTTTACAAGACAACTGTGCAAGTGTGCTGCTTTGTGCTGTATTTACTTGACATATGCCAAATTAACGGAATGCAAACTTCAGGAACGAATTTTGCAACTGCACAGAAGGTTGACGTTATCAAAGTAAGCTTAATCGAGCGCCCAGTACCACCTTTGTTACGACGTCAATGTGACGTCATTATTTTGTTTAAATTTAGGATGTTAATCAACGTTTTAATATTTTAATTAATAATTCATAATTACGATCTGCCTAATGAAACAGTTCGAAAATCTCTTCTGCGTTTTCACAAACGTCTTGGCGCATGCATCAAAGCTGAAGGCGGACATTCTGAGCATTCGCTTAATTAACACTTATTATCTCTGATTAGCTAGTTAAGCTTGTGCAACACTTCAGTGTTTGTTTTTTCAGAGTTGGAAATTTATGACTAGCTTGATACTTTATGCTGTTGATTAGTCGTTTTGAATCGAGAGGGTGGGTGTTATGCTGAACTTAATGTGCTGTTCATAAGGCATCCTCTCATAACTTTTTAAAGACTGCTAATCATCACATAGTTGAAACAAGTGAAAGCAAACTCCGTTTAGTTGAGAAACATGAGTTTGAACTAAGCACAGCTGTACAAACAAGCACACAGACCACAGTGTGTGCAAAGCAGCGTGCAAACAAAGCCAAAGTAACAGCTCAGTTAGTACACTACTATTGCTGTAGTGGCATGCTAGTGCACATCATCGTCATTTCAGTCTACCTATCATCACAGAACATTGACCATTCAGTTTTGAAGCCATTTATTCGGCAATGGCAACAGCATCCATGCTGAAAACCTTTTGTCACTCCACAAAGATTAGCCTTTGGGGACCTGGTCTAATGTAGAGTAATGATAGAAGTGTAGTTTAAGCAAACAAAAACCGACTGTGATAACAGGTTGGATATTATACACTATGGATTCAATAATGAAATCAGTAGCATTAACTTTTTCTTTTCACCATCTTTCGTTAAATTGAAACACATTAATTCTGGTTTGAGTGTTAGCACTGTGTTTCAGTTATTTTGTGCTGGATATCAATGTCAGTTAAGAAATAATTACAAAGTCACATTTGCATTGAACACTCAAACTCGACACAGGTTAGAAGCAAACTGTCAAATAAAAGAAACACTGGTACAGCATATCAGATGCATAAATGGGTTAAACTCTGTAGACAGATATGAGACCATTGACTACATCAGCCATTTCCTGGGGTGTTTCATCAGTACGGTTGACAAACGTCTCGTGTAGTCGCTTCAGCAGCTGAGAACATGCGTGATGCTCAGACTTGTCGAGAAACTGCAGAGACAAACTGAACCTGTTGGCTGCGCTCAGCGCCTGTAACGCTGCCACAAGTTGACTGCCATCTGCTTCACTGTAGTTAGTGTTCAGCACGCTCAGCATCTCGCCAAGCAAACCGAACGAAATTTCATTTTGGAATATCTGCCCAAGTCGTTTGCTGCCTACAGTGAGGAGGAAGCTATATCGCTCGGCAATTGTTTTGAGCTGCTTCTTCCAAATTTTAGAAAACTCATGTGCATTTGATGGCAGTTTATCGACTTTTATCTGCAACAATTACAGCACAAAAAGAGGCAAGTGAGTAAAGTCACACTGACATATGAGCAACAGACTATATCTAGTGGGCAGGTTAGCCTCAGCTGTAAACAAAAGTGCCTACAGACATGGACATTTTAAATACCACCACCACACAAAATAACTGGTCAAGTACACGTGCTATTATAACAGATACTGGTTGGGAAAACCAATGCTTGACTTTACGAAATGGTTAGTTTATAACGTTTTTTTTTCACACGATGATGTTACAGAACATTACAGTGCATGTACCTCAGTGCTCTGACTTTGTGATTCTGTAGTGTCAGCTGCTTTTGAAGTGTTGATGTTCCATGTCTGCTTAAAGCACTGGCCAATGTTGTCAGATTTGTCCAGAGGCTTCAGATGTGATGCTAAAACTATATCTCTGTAAATAAACAAAACCAAGAACAATTTAAATAAAACCTAAAGTTTCACTCTCGATTATGCAAAATTAAATCATGCACAAGTAGACATAATAATTTTACAGCTAAAATATAGAAAGTTCCCATGAGTGAAAGTTCCTGCTACCAACAGCTATCAGTGTATTATGGAACTTTTGTTCCCACATACTTTCACTCCCTGGAGCGAAAGTTCCATAGGTGGAACTTTTGCTCCCTGGAACTTTCGTTTCCTGGAACTTTCGATTCCATGAGCCAAAGTAACATGGAACTTTTGCTCCCCAACACGAATTATCAGTGATTTATACAGACTATGAGAAGGCCTTCGACAAAGTTCCCCATAATAGACTGATAAGTAAACTGGGTTCGTATGGTATTCATGAGGCACTTGTTAAATGGGCTAAAGCATTTATTACTGCATAGGAAACATATGGTGAGAGTGAACTCAGAATACTAAAATTTTGTGCCAGTAATCGGTGGTATTCCGCAAGGCAGCGTACTTGATCCCCTGCTATTTGTTATATATATTAATGATTTGCCAGAGTATATGGGTGATAATGTAGAGTGTGATTTATTTGCCGATGATGCTAAATTGAGTAAACATGTCAGAGGGACAGCAGATGCTGCTGGAATCCTGCAGTTAGGATTCAACAGACTATTTGACTGGACGAGCAATTTGGCTATTATAGCTTAACATAATTACATGTGGTATAATGACAGCTGGTAGAGGAACAAGTCTAATGTGTTACAGATATGTGTTCAATGAGGGCCATGCTAAACTATGCATGCGAGGCGGGCGAGGCTAGCAAGGCGGGCAACGGCTATACAACTACTTTGTGGAGGCGTCGCCAGCTGTTATGGTGACAGCAGTTATGTCTGTAGGAAAGTCTCACTTCAGACAGACAGCAAGAGTTGCTGAAGGCCTTCCTGACACCAGATGGGAGTAAGATAAATGCGAAACAGAATTTGGTTACTTCCAGTGACGGTTCCCAGATAGTTACAGAGACTAACAATGTGGCTTGCAAACTCGGGCAAAGAAGATGCCAAAATCAATGTTGACTGCCCCGACCCGTGATTACCTAACTGCTCTTGTTGTCTTGGTTGCCGCACACGCTGTAAAGGCAGCTGTATTGACGTCGCCCGCCTTGCCTGCCTCGCCCGCAGCTCGCCTGTCTCGCATGCATTGTTTAGCATTGCCGTTCAATGATGGTATTGATAGTACAGAGATACAGGTATTGACGTCTTGTATGTGTGGCGGCGGCGGCATCAAACGTTTAGGCCTACAAGCTATAACAGGTCTCGTAGAGGTAATGACGTCTTGTGATCCCTGCTCACCATGTGTGCACTGTGCAACAATTACTGGACAAGGGGAGCGAAGGTTCCACGTCATTTTCGCTCTCGAGAGCGAAAGTTCCAGGGAAAGTTCCACCTATGGAACTTTCGCTCCCGGGAACGAAAGTACGTGGGAACGAAAGTTCCAGTTACCCTATCAGCTATGTCGCACCTAAATTCATCATAAGTTGCTACTTTCTGCTGAACCGCGCGAAGTTTAGCATCGTTTTCTCGCCAATATCGTTGGTCAGCCTCAACGGCACTGGCAAGTTCAATCTCCAGCTTGTTAAAATCAATCTTATCTTCTTTTCTAGAAACCATGGTTACGCAGCGGAAGTACACAATCCGGCATGTAAAAGAGAAAAGGAACCTACGATTAAAAGTGTAAAATAAGTAAGAAATAACAAAACTACCAAGCACCAGCTGACACTGGCGATACGGCACGGAAGTGGCTTCATAAATTGACCACGCCCACTACACGGAGAAAAACAAAATGGATGTTTGTGGTTAATTTGTGTTTAGAAGCTGAATTTTCGTTGTCTCTCTTAGGTTTTGTTGACTATTACTACAATATCCGACTTTTTGTATAGTTCGAAACCAGTAGTTTGCGTTTGTTGATTTATTGTACCATCTCCCGGAGCTGACTCGTGGCAGTGAAGCGTCGTATGTTACTGAGATTACCAAGTTACCTGTCACTAGCCTGGTGTCGTTGGGCCGTTGTCATGGCTGTTAGCCCAAAGCTGCCGTTTCGACAGCAGGTATAAGTTGGTGTAATTTTTTTATTGTATAATTTCTGAAGGTGTACTTTGAACGAGAACCTGAGCTAGTACTGATGCGTTTAGAATGGTGCTTAGAAGCCGTGGCCTTGCCCTGAGGTGACATAGTCTGATAGCAGCAACTAATTCTCCTACAACAGCATTTTCACTTTCCATTCACTGTATAGGGACGTACAAAAATGTGAAGTGTGGAACTGCGAAAGTGAAATCAATGGTGTATAGAGTGGAAGATGATAATGTTTTATTGAAGTGATGGTCAAACGCAGGTATTATGTAAAATTGGCAGATGGCATTTATTAGCAATGGTTACTGGTGGGTGCTATTTTCAGTGTGCATTGTCTGAACAAAATTCTGTTTTTACTGCAGTACTGCACTGATCAAAATTCTATTTTCAGTACCGCCACACTAACCCTAACCTTAACCCTGTCACTAACCCTAACCCTAAAAATAACCTCAACCCTTAACCCTAGTGGTGCCAAAGTGTCCATAATTTCTTAGCAGTGTATGTGTGTGTTGTGTGCTGCCTTCTTTTATGTGTGAAATTGTAGAATTTTTATGTTTGTGTTCTGTTAGGGAAAAATTGATCCGGAGGAAATATTTACGCAACAGGAAAAGATAGGAAAGGGTTCTTTTGGTGAGGTTTACAAAGGTATCGATAAAAGAACGCAGCAAGTGATAGCAATCAAGATAATTGACTTGGAGGAAGCTGAAGATGAAATTGAAGATATTCAGCAAGAAATAATGGTGCTTTCACAATGTGACAGTCCATATGTCACACATTATTTCGGCTCTTATCTTAAGGTGATCATTTCTTTTCCGCTATAGTGTGTAATGCAATTAGATATGCAGTGTAATAATAAAATTAAATGATGTAATGAAGTTTGAAATCGATTTGTATTTCTGCTTATCTTGATATTGAACTGATTTCAACGTTTGTTATATCAGTGGAATTATTTGGACTGAATGTCAGAGATACAACGACACTGATGATCTTGTGTTACATTTTGGGGTCACAGAGTTGGGTGTATGTCTGGGGGGCTGCAGATAGGCTAGCCAGACATTTTCTTGCTACAGATAAGTGAGGATAGGAAATGAGCTCTCAGATCAAGTAGTGCTGTTAATATCGTAGAGACATGCTCCTGTGTCTATTTTCTGTAAAAATAAAACATTGTCCCCATGCTGTGATTTTAACTGGCTGCTAGGCAGTTTCTATATTATATACTTGACTGTGTGTATCCTGCAACATAGGACACAATGTTGTGGATAATAATGGAGTATCTTGGTGGTGGGTCTGCACTTGATCTCATGAAAGCTGGCACATTTGAAGAACACTATATAGCAATAATTCTTCGTGAAATCCTGAAGGGCCTCGACTACTTACACACTGAAGGCAAACTTCACCGAGACATTAAAGGTATCATTGATAGAGTGCTCTTTACCTACCTACCTTAGACAATGAAGATCGCTGTAACTGCCACACAATCTCTAACCTGCCTCCCATTTCTAAAATAACTGAATGTGTTGTAAAATCCCGATTAACCTGTCACCGCTCATCTAATAGGTAATAATCTTCTTAATCCCCATCAGTCTGCTTACTGTAAACACCACTCTACGGAAACTGCTCCCCTTTACATTCATGATCACCTCATCGATGCCATTGGCTCACAACATGTATCATTTCTCTGCCTTCTTGACCTGTCTGCTGCCTTTGACACCTAGATCACAACATTCTGCTGTCCCTGGTTTGGCATTCATGGCACTATTTTAAACTGCCTTAAATCATACTTGTCATCTCACTTTTTTCATGTCTGTGTCTTCGACACATGATTCTCTTTATGGCGTACCCCAAGGCTCTGTTCTCGTCAATTGCTATTCATCGTGTATACCACACCCCTTAGCACTCTCATTTCATCTCATTCCTTGAATCACCACTTCTATGCAGATGACACACAGATCTTCCTCTCTTTCCGCCCACATGATTTCCAATCCAGTCTAGCTCACCTACAGGATGTCTTACAACAGAACTCTTCCTGGATGACTGCTAATCTACTAACTCTTCAACTCCTCCAAGACTGAATTTCTTATCATGGACTTAAACAACAACTTGCTACAGTACATAACTCTTTTCTTAACACCACTCACTCTGCACGTAACCTTGGCTTCATATTCGACGAACACCTCACATTCTCAGGCCTCTTATCTCTCCCATTACCGTTTGTTTTATCAATTTTTTTTTACTTTTTTTCAGTCACATTTTTAGTTTTTTTTAGTTTATCTGCTAGATTAAACTGGCAGCTTTCCTGTCAGTTTCTCAGTGCAAATCATGTATCGTATTGTATATTTTCTTAATGGCTGTGGTTCAGCTTGAGATGTTGCCATTTGAGATGTGTTTTTATTACCTCTATAGCTATACAATATAAACAACGCTGGTCTTTTTTTAGCGTAGGCTCAAAAGTTAAACTGAACTATTTTGTAGAGCATATTAACATTACTGTTGTCAGCCCCTTTGGACGTTTCTTGTAAAAGGTTGTCAAAATTATTTAATTGTATTATTGTATTGTATTATACCACAACGATGAGCACATACTGTATGTGCTGTACAGGGATGACTGCAGCTTCGTACTCATACAATGATGTATACATTTCCCCACAGTCTAGAGTGTATTATGCGATTGTGTTCTGCCTGGGAAGTGTGTGATAAACATGTTTTAGCCGTCACACTTGACTGGGGTGAGATTATGGGCAGTTATAACACTGCGAATACTGTAGTGAGAGATGGGAGGACGAAGTAGGTCATGAAATAATATACGATTGGTGATGATGATGTTTGCTGTTTTACCTGTTGATTTGCTGCTGTCTGACAAGGGTGATGTGAAAGTGTCTGTTAGTCTCTCTGTGCCTATGTCTGGTGTCTGGTGGTCTGTGTGTTTGTATCTGTATGTGTTTGTCTGTTTGTGTGTGTCAGCTGCCAATGTGCTACTGTCAGAGAAAGGTGATGTTAAATTAGCTGACTTCGGTGTAGCTGGCCAGCTCACTAACACCATGAACAAGAAGAGTACATTCGTTGGAACGCCGTTCTGGATGGCTCCAGAAGTGATCAAGCAAACTCCTTATGACTGCAAGGTTGGCCAGCTTTGTATTATTATGTATTTTGACATTTTGTAGACTGTAACAGCTTGGCACTTGGTGTAACACATGCATTATATTTTTAGTCACATCCCCCAAAGAATGCAGAGGTTATGTGACAGGGTGTGTCCATTTGATTGCTTGTTTGTGTGTCTGTCTGTTTTTGTGTCAGCTTGACAACTGAAAAAATTATCAATTACCTGGTATCAAATTTTGTAGGATAAGGAGTGATGCTTTTTTAAATACTGTTTTTTTTTCAACCTGATGTTTATTTCAACCCTGATTTCTGAAGTCCTCTGTCATTGAGGAAGTGTTGGAGACTGGGGAGGTATTACTCATCCAGGAAGATGCACTTTGCACATGCTGGAGGATGGTGAAGGGAACAACTGGTTTACGTGGAAAATAGCTGTTAAAATGGTGTGCTTGTGTGTGTTAATTATTGTGAATTTGTACATTGCTTTTGTATCTGGCAACTCTAGGCAGACATATGGAGTTTGGGAATCACGGCCATTGAGCTTGCTAAGGGAGAGCCGCCCAACGCAGAGATGCATCCGATGCGAGTGCTGTTCCTGATTCCAAAGAACAACCCACCGCAGCTAACTGGCGACTATAGCCGACAGTTCAAAGAGTTCGTTGAACTCTGTCTCAACAAAGAACCGGAAAATGTATGCATTCTGCTGCATTGTTAGCCGACCGCACTAACGGTCGCGCTTATGTCACAATGTTGTGTACCGTCTGTCTGTCTGTAACATTTTGTATTGTGGCTAAACGGTATGTCGTAGGGGGTCGGCTATGGTACCGTTGTATAGGGCGGTGGTCTGTTCCTATAGGCTGTCAGTAGTAACCATGCCGCTATCTGCAGCAGTTTGGCCGCAATTTGCAATGCAGAGTTTCTGCCTGCATAGACTACATGTTTGTGGAAACAGTTACTTATTTAGTGTAACTGGAAGTAATGAGATCAACAGGTACGAATCCATCGAGGTTACGATCTCAATTATTTTGATATTAAATAAGTAAATAACAGATCAAATGTAGCAAGGGGCAGGCAGTACTTTCGTACGGTCAGCCTTCCCTAGCGACAGCTGAGCTCTTGTTTTAGTCTGAGCATTGGAGCTTGCTTTTTGTCAGTTCTGTGTGCTTGTCATCAAAATATGATACATTGTGCTCTAAGTTCAGTGTACTGATATCTTGACTGTAGTGTTTGTGAGATATGGCTGATGATGATGAAAGTGTTTTACTGAAAACAGCGACAGCAGTAGTAATAACTGCAGAGTTGGAATCGTTTTGCCAAAGGTGGTTTAAAGTAGCTGGTGTAGCATTGTAGCAGGTTATCACCAGTTTCTGCCACTTGACTTTGTTGTGTCCATATTTGTACAGTACAAATGCAAAACAGTGCAATTCTGCTGTTTTTTTAGTTAATTTGTTGACAGTCATTCTTGCAATTGTAAAATAGTGTAATGAGCATTTTCTGTCAAAGCCAAATTTTTTGCCCATTTAAACTGGGCACTTTGTGTAGCAGAAACATTGTGTTTGGATTTTACACTCATGGTATCAGTGTCAGTTGGTATAATGAACAAGAAATCTGAGCTAATGCTCATGAGACGCGCGACAGCATCAGTTTAATTTCCGCGAAAATTCACTCTTAAGTGTGCGTCACAGCCCAAAAACGCTAAAAATTCACTAAAAACCCCTATTTTGGGGGTTCACGGTCGTTCAAAGTCATCGATGTTGGAACCCCTGGAAAGCTCGCCAGCAGTGGTTGTTATGATCGGCAGCAAGTCT
>Ga0056124_1000363_pt1 | contig 14180 bp, 9 predicted proteins | sample WorMetHEROISLAND_2_FD_70069 | JGI IMG/M metagenome (GOLD analysis project Ga0056124, IMG submission 70069) | Marine gutless worms symbiont microbial communities from Max Planck institute for Marine Microbiology, Germany - Olavius sp. 4 HERON ISLAND | ecosystem: Host-associated > Annelida >... | reverse complement strand
GCGGATTTCGCCTTGTCTGGTTGCCAGCTCGGCTTCTAGCGAATCTTCTAGCCTCGTCGCGGAGTCAATGCTTTTACGGGTATCCTGCGTCTTGGAGAAGGCGTCAAAGTCGGTTAACGCGTCCGGCGGCTCGCCCGACAGCGAGTTGATATAAAACCTGAACAGGGTGAGTCGTTGGGCTAGGCGACTGAACACGGCGTCTTCCGGCCGCGTGGCGGGCGAATGCAACGCCGCAAGCGATTCACCAATGGCTTCAATTTCGGCGACAGCCTGCGGACGCTCCAGCTCGCGCATGAACTGGGCGACAGGCTGCACATGTTGGGTGCTATCTGCAAGCTGGATTTGCTGGCTCGCGTCACGAAAATATATGTCCAGCGATTGTTCAAGACTGTCAAGGTAGGTCTGACACTGCTTGAGCCGGTTGTGAAGGGCTTCATCTGGCGCGAGCCTCGTTTCCTGGGTAACGTTGGTCTTGTCGTCCGGCGGCCCTGCTTCGCGGTGCAGTTTAAAATCCCTGACGATTTCGTCGATGAGCGGATGCTTGCCAGACTTTGCGCGAGCGATAAAGTAAAGCGATTCACGCAGTAGCCGTTCGGCGACACGCTCTGAGCCTTCTTGCGTACGGCGCAGTTGCGCATCGATGAGTGAACATAAATGGCGGGCATCGGGGTCAACCGAGATTTCAGGTTGCGCCAGCGCCGCCATCAGACCGCCGGCAATGCGCCAGCACACGCGCTGCGTAGACGATTCTACAATCTTGCCGACTTCGGCTAGCGCTACGCTCATCTTGCTGAGCCCAGAGGCGGCTTTTTCGTTATCCGGCGGCAGGCGTAACCAGACAATCAAGCCCTGTTGAAAGTTTTTGCGTTCCTCTTTCAGTCGCGCGGCGCGCGCTTCAGCGCTGAGTTTAGTCACGCCTGTGCGTTTGGGTGGACGCCAATCAAGCTTGGGGAAGAATAGCACCGCCGGCGAAGGCCTGGTTTTGTCCTGTACCAGGTAAAGCGCGTTTAGTTGCGAGAATAGTACCGTGGGCTGTTGCAAACGGCCGCCGGCAACATCTTTCAGGTAGGCGCGTAACGCCGCAATGCTCTCTTTGAGCACGGCCATGCGTTTCGGGGTCACCTCAAAGCATTGGTCTTCCAGGCCGACGAGCAGTTTTTCTTGTGCTTCGGTTAGCAAAGTCAAGCCTGGCAGGTCAACGATATTGAGCGCACCGTGCGCCTGGTGCAGGTGGGTGCGACAAAACTTGAAATGCGTGCGGTCTTGAGTTTCTTTATACGCCTCCAGCTCTTCGTCGGCCCGGCTCAAAGCCAGGTCTATTTCCTGCTTTACCCAGTTGAATGGCCCAGGGTCGAAATCGTCTACCATGGATGCACTGTGATCAGTTTGTCCTGAAACGCGCCACGGAGGATTTAAGGTTGGTAGACAGTCGCGCTAGCTCTTCCACGGCGGCATCGGTGCGGCGGGTGCCTTCGGTGGTTTGGCCCGTGATGCGGTAAATATCCTGCATCCGTTTGGCCACGTTTGATGCTGCTTGCGATTGTGTTTGCGTGAGCAGGGCGATGCTTGCAATCAGACTGCTCATATTTTGCGAGACTTCGCGTATCTGAGAGAGCGATTCGCCGGCAGCGCGAGTTTTCTTGCTGCCTTCAACCACGTTGCGTGTCGAGTTTTCCATCGCCTCGACAGCGCCGCGCGTGTCGGCTTGTATACTTTTGACAAGCCCTGCGATCCGTCGAGTCGCGTTGCCGGAGTGTTCAGCCAGGCGCTGGACTTCTTCTGCCACCACCGAAAAACCTCGCCCAGCCTCGCCCGCGTTCGCTGCCTGGATAGCAGCGTTTAAGGCCAGGACGTTGGTCTGCTCGGTAATGCCGGTGATGATTTCGACGATCTCGCCAATTTCCAGCGAGCTTTCGCCCAGACGTTTTATACGCTTCGCGGTCTCCTGAATTGTGTCGCGTATTTCGTCCATGCCTCGTACGCTGTCTTCGGTAGCGCGCGCACCCTGCTCGGCGGCTACTTTGGACAATTCGGCCGCTTGAGCGGTGCGTTTTGCCTCGCCGGAGGCCTCGTTCATGCGTCGCGCCACTTCCAGCGCCGCCCGTCCGGCCTCGCGTATTTTTTCTGCCTGTCCTTGCGCGGCGTTGAGGAGCTCGCTTGAGGTTTGATGTGTGCTTTGCGTAGCGGCATCAACTTTTACCGCGGCTTCGTTGATGCGCAGTATCACGGCGCGAAATTCTTCGACGGTGTAGTTGATGAAGTCGGCGATGGTTCCAATGTTGTCGTCGGTTACGGTGGCTTCCACCGTGAGATCGCCTTTCGCCACTTCGTCGAGTTCGTTCATCAGGCGCAGCACCGCGTCTTGCATCTGAGTGGGGGCCTCAGGCTGGGAGGTCTCGCCGTTGATGATGAGTTCCAGCTCTGCTTTGCCGGGTTCGCCCCGCGCCGCATCGTCGGTGCTATAAAGAAGACGCAGATACAGTACCAGTGCCACTCCGCACAGCGCCAGCGCTAGTGCGGCCAGTCGCTCTTCAGAGGTCACGATCCAGCCTGGCAAGAGGAGTTCCAACCAGGGCAATGCGGCCAGCAGCAGGAGGATCAGGACGATCAAGGCAGTACTCAGAATGCCTGATCGGTTGCTTCTTGAAGTCCCCTCTTCATCCGCTGTTATTTCTTCTGTGGCTTTGTTCGCCTCTTCAGTAGCTTTTGGCGGTTCGGATAGCGCCACGCCGTCAGGGAATGTATGCAAGGCGTCTGTTTCGCCCTTGAGTTTATCAAGGGCTGGTTCGTTCAACGTGAACTCTTTGACGGGAACAGGCGTCGGTTCAGGCAATGGCAGCTCAGGGAGTGATGGCTTTTCTGACCCTATCTCGTCGAACGCTGCCTCGGTCTCTTCGGTTTTCTTCTTGTCCGTTATCTTAACCTCACCCGGCGTTTCAACCGCTGTGGTCGGCGGGTCAGTCGGCCCTTTGGATGTGTCCTCCAGCTCAGTCTGTTCAGCTATTTCAGGCTCGTTGCCGGGTTCAAACTTGCCGGTATCTATCGGCAGAGGGGATAACGAGAAGGCAGCGCTATGCTCGAGTACCTGGGAGACTTCTTGCTCGGATTCCTGTCCGTCGGGCATTTCCAGCTTTTGGTTGGCGTGTTCCTCCCCAGGTATCCGGCGCGGTGGTTGTCCGGGTTGTTCGTCAAGCACGTCTGGCGCCTCGGGCGAGACTACTTCGGCGTGTTCCGTAGTGTCCACCTGCTCGGAGTTGGCCCAGTGCTGTTCCAGCCCAGTGGAAAGCGCAGGGTCTGACTTGGGCGCTCCCAGCTTTGGCTCCTGCTCAAGGTTTTTTTGTTTTTGTGTCTTTTTCTTTGACCACCTTTTCCACCAAGGCGAAAACTCCTCCTCCGGCCCTTCTTCCACGGCCATTTTGGAGATGCTCGAAAAGTCAGGCAAATCCATCAAGGAAGTCGATTTTCCAGCAAGCTGTACGTTCAACGCTTCGCTGACCCTGAACGCGGACGACTGTTCAGATGATTGTTTGGCGTTTTCTTTTTCTTCTGCCATGTTAGACCCTTAAAGTGTGATTTCCTTGAAGTCCCGACTTGCCAGCAGCGCCGATACGCCCACCTTGCGCCAAGGCTCGGGGTTGTCTTCTTGCTCGTAGCAATGCCCGGCGCACCAGGCTAGATCTTCCTGGGCTATATCATTGGCCTTGTCGGAGGCGACAAACATATCCCGTCCCCGCAAGCTGACCATGCCGACGAACAACAAAGCGGCATTGACGCCATACTTGGGGTGGATCAGCAAGAACATGGCTGGCTTTTCGAGCGGTGTCGCTTCACCGCCCGCGAGCATATTGAAGTCGGATACGGCGTACAAGGAACCGCGCACGTTAGCCAGACCTAAAAAGCTCGAGCGTGTAAGCGGCACCGGTGTGATTTCGCTGATCGGATCTAGTCCTTCGAGGTCTGAAGGTTCAAGCAGCCATTGCTTGCCTGCCACGCGCATCGCCAACAGCGGCGACGGGGCGTTTTTTTCCACGCTTTCAGATAGCCGCACGTTAAGATGGTTTTGAAAGGCTTCCAGACTGCTTGGTTGTGCCTTGATTTCGTCGGATTCAAGCATCATTAGGAAATATTTCCGGCGCTGGCGTCAAACGTCAATCCAGTATCTTGATTTTGTCAAATAGCTGCTTTTCGCTAAAGGGTTTAACCAAATAATCCACAGCACCCTGGCGCAGCCCCCAGATTTTGTCAGTTTCCTCGCCCTTGGTGGTGCACAAGATGATCGGTATGTTTTTAGTGACATCGTTACGCGATAACTGGCGCGTGGCCTGAAAGCCGTTAACGCCGGGCATGATCACGTCCATGAGGATCAGATCGGGGCGCTCTTGTTTGGCAATCTCAATGCCACTTGCGCCGTCGTTGGCAACAAATACGGTGAAATCTTGTTGCTTGAGCATGTTCTGGACCACGTAGATATCAGTGGGCGAATCATCAACGACCAGAATTTTTTTAATCGCCATGCAACGCTACCCTTCTTTAACCGGTGGCGTTTGCGTAAAGTGAGTAACCGCCTCGAGCAACCCTTCCCGCTCGAAGGGTTTAGTCAGATAATGTTCTGAACCCACCATCTCGCCACGCGCCCGGTCAAACAAGCCGTCTCTGGAAGAAAGCATTATGACGGGGATGTTGCGGTAGCGCCGATTTTTTTTGATCAGTGCGCAGGTTTGGTATCCGTCGAGGCGCGGCATGACGATGTCGCAAAAAATCAAATCCGGCTGGTGGTCGCTCACCTTGGAAAGCGCGTCAAACCCGTCTTCGGCCAACACAACCCGATAACCCGCCTGTTGCAAATACACCTCGGCGCTTTTGCGTATGGTATTGCTATCGTCAATGACCATCACCTTCATCGTCGGTTGCTCTGTTGGCTCTTGCCAGGAGCTTTTTGGGGCGTTGCGACTGTTATCGTTCATACACAGCTGTACGTTCTGTCAATGTCGGATTTTGGCTCGGATACCCGCTGATAGTTCCCTGAAAACTTGGTCGACTTTAACCGCTACCGCCCCAAAACTCAATCCATAAGCGGGGATATGGCGGATTTATCAACTGAACTCCATACCGATTGACTTCGTCTTGCAGACAAAGCACGTAGAATGGCAAGGCTTTATCGACGAGGCTGCCTGATGTTGCATTGGTTGAACGACGACGAAGATTTTCCACCGCTGTCAGCGGCGCTGACCTCGCCGAACGGGTTGCTCGCGGCGGGCGGCGATTTATCCCCGCAGCGTTTGCTGAACGCTTACCGACGGGGTGTTTTCCCGTGGTTTGGAAAAGGACAACCGCTGTTGTGGTGGAGCCCCGATCCGCGTTGCGTGCTTTTTCCGGATCGCTTCAAGATGTCGCGTTCTTTACGGCAACGCATACGGCAGGGTGGTTACCAGGTGTGGGCCGACTATGACTTTACTGCCGTGCTGCAAGCTTGCGCGTGCTCGCGCCGCCCGAATCAAGAAGGCACATGGATTATGCCGGCCATGCAGCATGCTTATACGCAACTACACCAAATGGGTTACGCGCACAGCGTGGAAACCTGGATGAACGGCGAACTGGTCGGCGGACTGTACGGTGTAACGATAGGACGGGTGTTTTTTGGTGAATCCATGTTTTTTCACAGGCGAGATGCTTCCAAGATCGCCTTCGCTCACCTGATCCACCATCTGCGCCGCGTTGGCTACGAACTGGTAGATTGCCAGATTAATACGCCTCACTTGGTGTCTCTAGGTGCGATTAACCTGCCTCGCTCGACCTTCAGCGAGCAGCTGGCGACGATGGTTGTGCATGATGACAAGATACCCACAGGGCGGTGGACACCTAACGCTGCCGCCAAGGCTCCGTTATAAGCCCCCTGACCTTGATGATTTTACCCAGCAAACGTGAAAACGCTCTTGAAGCCTCGGGGTGAGTATCGGTATAATGCGCGGTTTTCCTATTAGGAGCACGGCATGGCTCGCGTATGCCAAGTTACGGGCAAGAAGCCCATGGCGGGTAATAATGTTTCTCACGCCCACCGAAAAACCAAGCGGCGTTTTTTGCCTAATTTGCAATCCCGGCGTTTTTGGCTGGAATCCGAAAAACGTTGGGTGCGGTTGCGTCTTTCCAACGCAGGGTTACGCACGATTGACAAGAAAGGCATCGAGACAGTGTTGGCTGATTTGCGTGTGCGCGACGCAAACTAACCGAAAAAGGAGCTAGACATGGCAGCCAAAGGCGGACGCGAAAAAATCAAGCTTGAATCGAGTGCGGGCACTGGACACTTTTATACCACCAGCAAAAACAAGCGCACCACCCCTGAAAAGCTCGAGCTTCTTAAATACGACCCCAAAGCCCGAAAGCACGTGGTCTACAAAGAAACCAAACTCAAGTAGTCATCGTCAGTAGCCGCTATTGCATGGGCAGGGGCAAGATTGTCCTGCGCATTGCTCGCTTCTCCTGAGTTCCTTGGAGTTTCTTCAGAGTTCCTTCAAGTAGGTTTTCATTCAATCTCAAAAAGCGTGTGCCATAGATTGCGCACCGCCTCAATGTGCACAGACAGTGACTCGCGCTGAGGCACAGGGGTGGTCGGGTTAAGACGCGCCAGATGTTGGAGTCGACGGTATTCTCGATATGCGCTCGCGGCGGCAGCGGCCTGATCCGGTGAGATCAGTCCCAGAGTTCCGGCGTTTTGCAGGAGTGCGATATTGCCTGCGTTTTCCAACAACTGCTCGTGTTGATGGGCAAAGCCCAGTACCAGATACTGCACGGCAAATTCCACATCGACCAAACCACCCGCGTCGTGCTTCAGGTCAAACTCGCCGCGCTCGGCGGCATCGAGTTTGCTGGCTAAATTATCACGCATCTTGTCGCGCATTTGGAGTACTTCCAGGCGCAAGCTTTGTGTCTCGCGTGGCTGGGCCAGCACTTCGCGTCGAATTTTCTCAAAAGCCTGCATGAGCGCCGGATTGCCCGCCACGGCGCGCGCACGCGATAGAGCCTGGTGTTCCCACACCCAAGCCTCGTTTAGCTGGTAGTGCTTAAACGCCCCCAGCTTGTTGACCAGACGCCCGGCTTCGCCGTTGGGACGCAGGCGCAAATCGGTTTCAAACAAGGTGCCCGCTGCCGTGGTACTCGCAAGCCATGTGGACAACCTCTGCGCCAAACGGGTGTATTGGTCAATCACCTCCGGTTGTGCCTCGTCGTCGCCGCAGAGGTAGACCAAATCCAGATCGGAAACGTACCCTAGCTCCTTGCCTCCCAGTTTGCCGTAACCGACAATAATAAAGTCGGGTAGCGATGGCAGCGTTTCACCGCCACGGCGCTTTTTAAGTTGTTCCCAGCAGCATCTCAGCGTTGCTTCCAGCACGGCGTCTGCCAGTGCGCTCAAGTTGTCGGAAATATGTTCGATGCTGATCACGCCTGCCAGATCCTGGGTGAGTAAACGAAACAAACGCGCGTGATGTGCCTCTCGCAGCGCGACCATTTGCTGTTCGACATCGTCAGTGTGGAGCGCCAGCTGAGCTTCCAATTCGTTCGAGAAGGCGAACCAGTCGGTTGTTTGCTCCAGCAGACGGGCGTCTAGCAACTCGTCAAGAAGTATGGGATGCTGGTTTAGATATTGAGCTGCCCACGAAGAAGCTGCGGCAATGTTTACCACCTTGTTGAGCACGGGTGGATATTGTTGCAACAGAGCGAGGTAAGCCGCGCGTCGACTAATGCACTCGAGTAAATCCAGCCCGCGCGAGAGCGCTACGTCTGGCGCGTTAGTACCCGCCGCTGCTGAGATCAAACGCGGACCGACCGCGTCCAGACGCTCACGGCTGCTAGTCGGCAACTGATGATAACGCGCCGAACGTTGCAAGTCTTGCAAGCGTTGCCAGCTTGCCTGGGCGTCCAGGTACCCTGCTGCGCTTAAACGTTCGATGGCTTCGGCTTCGTCAAGGTGCGTATGCCAGAGCGGGGCCAGAGGGTGCTCGCCGGATTCCGGATCGGCGAAAACGGCTTCAAAAGACTGACTAACCGCGTCGCGGTGTCGCTTCAGCGCCAATAAAAGCGCAGGCCAGTCCGCAAGGCCCATGCTTAGAGCGATGGTTGCTTGCGCTTCGGGCGACTCTGGCAGATGGTGCGTTTGGAGATCTTCTACGTATTGCAGGCGGTGTTCCAGACGACGCAAAAAACAATAGGCCTCGTGCAAAGCTTGTGCGTGGTCTTTTTCCATCAAGCCATGCGACCCCAGGGCTTCGAGAGTTTGTAGCGTAGGCCGAGTTTGCAACCACGGTTCGCGCCCGCCACGTATGAGTTGAAACACCTGCACGATGAATTCCACCTCGCGTATACCGCCTGGACCCAGCTTGACATGGTTATCCATTCCCTTCTTGCTGACCTCAAGGCGAATCTGGGCATGTAGCTGACGCATGGCGTTGATGCTTCCAAAATCGAGATACTTGCGAAATACGAAGGGACGCACGGTAACTTGCAGTCCTTCCAAATGTTCCAGTTGCGCGTTGACGCCGGCGTTGAGAGGCCTGGCCTTGATCCAAGCGTAACGTTCCCACTCACGCCCGTGGGTAATAAAATAATTTTCCAGTGCTGCAAGGCTGAGCACCAGCGGGCCGGAGTCGCCGTTGGGACGAAGGCGCATGTCGACGCGAAAGACTTGACCGTTGTCGTCGATTTCGTCGAGGGCAGCGATCAAACGCCGACCCAGTCGGTTGAAAAACTCAAAATTATCGAGCTTGCGCCCACTAGCGCGACCCCCCGAGGTTTCGCCTGTTTCCGGATACACAAAAATCAGGTCGATGTCTGAAGATACGTTGAGTTCGCGACCACCCAGCTTGCCCATGCCGATGACGATCAATCGCTGTGGCTTACCGTGGCTGTCGAGCGGTTCGCCGAATTGCCTGGCCAACTGCTCGTGTAATACCGTGAGCGCTTCGTTAACGCAGAAGTCCGCGAACAAGCTCATCTCCGCAATTACTTCGGCGAGTTTGGCTTCTCCGCCAAGGTCTCGTAGCGCAACATGGGCAAAAACCCGTTGACGTAGCCGACGCAGCGCCGACTTCAAGCCGGCATCGTTGTCGTTTTCGTAAACCGGCAGCCAGGCCCGGAGGGTGGCTGTGTCGAGCGCTGTATCCAGCCTGGTCAGCAGCAGAGGTGTGATGTCATCGCGCTGCTCCAGCAGGCGCCTCACGTAGTTGCTACACGCCAGCGCAGCTTGCCAGCGCTCGGGGAGGCAGATTAAAGCGCTGCCTTCTTGAGCCACAGCAGGTTGATTGGGGGTTTAGCCCGAGCTTGCCGGTTAATAACTCAAAGACAGGCTAAAGTGCAAGAAGCTGTCGCCTTTTTCGCGGCCAGCGCCCGCGGTTGTGGACTCAAATTTCTTCAAAGCGACGCCGTTATCCATGCGTATGGACAGATGACTCCCCCAGTTAAAGCGCAGGCCTACACCGGCGCTGCCCAAGTCTTGGCGCTTAACGCTTGAGGTCAATCTGGCGTAGTTATTTTCAACGTAGCCGGAGTCGTAAAACATGACAAAGCGCAAGCCGGTGTCTTCCATCTTCAACCAATTTGCGAAATTGGCGCTGACTAGCTCGACGTTAGCGTAGTATCCGGCGTCACCGGTGATGCTACGTTCGGAGTAACCACGGATCGAGCTTGCTCCGCCCGCGCCAAATTGTTCGCCGGAAATCAGGTGGTTTTGAGTGGATTGAGCGTTAACGCTGGTTAGTATGGACCAGTCACCCATAGGCACGTTGAGTGACAACCCGCCGCGCCACAGCCCCCAGTGCGCCCGGCGGTAGGTGGGGTCATTGTTGGTGGAATAACGGTAATCACTGTTGCGGCCGTGAGGTGGCCCGACAATGTTGGCGTAATAACTCAACCAACCACTTAATTGCATGGCTGGTGACTGGTACTGGCCGCTGTAGGTAAGACTCAGGGGCTGGCTGGTGACAGTACCGCATTCTTTTTTGGTGAGCTGTACGTTGTTAGAGCTACAGGTGTTATTAAAATCCTTGAAATCATAACCGTAGGTCAGTCGGTGCCTGTAGGCGCCGCTGCTGCGCAGTGGCTGGTTTAACCTGAGGCCCACGTTAGTGCCCTTGCCAGTAAATGTGAGCACACCGTTTGGAGTGGAGGTGTTGCCCGAATCTGAGTCGGAGTAGGCGGCAAAGCCCTCCAGAGACAAACCAGCCTCGTAAAGAGGAACCCGGTACCCCAGCGAGTAGCTTTGGGAGCGTTTAGGGTATTCCAGCGAGGTAGCGAATTGTGAGGTAAGCGTGTGGTCTGCGTTGAATAAGTTATCGTGTTGATACCCAAAGCTCACACGAGTGGTGCCGGAGTTTTGGCTGCCGCTATTGTCCAGATTAAGATTCCACTGTTGAGGGTGTTGGTCGTTGACATCCAATCGGGCAATGACATCGCCTGGATTATCTCCGGGCTGCAAATCCAGCGCGACCTTCTTGGAAGCGTTTTCATTGGCCAACGACAGATCGGCAATGCTTTGCTTAATGTCGATCAATTCGCCTTCATACAGGCGCGGGAGGGAGTCCAGTATGTTGGCTTCCTCGTGAAACCGGTTGCCATCGACGGTTACTGCCCGGATTTTGCCTTCGACGACCCTGAGTACGATCAAGCCGTCTTCGGAGGTCTGTGGTGGCGGCAGTATGGCCACCACGGGGTATCCTGCGTCAGCGTAGGCCGTTTTTAGTGCCGACACAGCCTTGTTGATGTCTTCCAGCGTTTTGTTAGCGCCGGTGTGCTTGCGCACCACACTGTGTACCGTCTCTTTGCTCAAAATCGTGCCTCCTTCAAGACGGTAGGCGCTGATCGTAAAGCTCTGCTCCTTTACTTGTTCGCCCTGCGCCTTTGCTTGGGCAGTTTCAGGCGAAGCTTTTTTAGTTGTCGGGTCACCGATGAGATTGACCGGCGCATTATCGAGCTTCGGGCCTGGAGCCGAGGTTTGCGCGTGCAAGGGTGAACCTGCCAGCGCAAGCAGTAGCGGTACACGCAAAATCAACTGAGGCGCGTGTCTGACCAAGCAGGAGGGTAGAAATGCTGTCCGGAAATTTATAAGCATGAGTTGAACAATACCATGATAACGAATTCTTGAAATTGATTCTCGATGTTGATCCTGTAAAGTCACCGGTTTTTTGCTGGCCTTTCCAGGGGTTCTCACCCTAGGTCCTCGCTTCCTGACCGGCTTGCATCTTCTGTATATACTGCGTCGCCTCGGGCACTGGAATGGCTTTGGAAAACAACCAACCCTGGCCGATTTGTACGCCCAGATTCAGCAGCACCTTTGCTTGCTCCTCGGTTTCCACGCCCTCAGCAAGCACTTGCTTGTCGAGGGCCTTGCCCAATCCGGCGATCGTGCGTACGATTTCGGAGATTTCCTCGCCGCCACTCAGACCACGCACGAAGGATTGATCTACCTTGAGGGTATGGAAAGGAAAGCGGTGCAAGTAGGCCAGCGAGGAATAACCCGTGCCAAAATCGTCAATCGAGATATGAAAACCCATATCGGTAATTTCCTGCAACACGTTGGTCACGCGCTGTGGATTGGACATGGCCATGCTCTCTGTGACTTCGAGCTTGACGCGGCTAGGCGGCACTTGCCCTAGCATTTTGAGCATCTTTCGGCATTCTCCCGGCAAGTCCATGTCCGCGAACTGGCGGGCGGATATGTTGATGGCAATTTCCCCGTCAAAGCCCATATCCTCCCAAGCTAGCAGATCCTTGACTCCCTGGTACAAACTCCAGCGCCCGATTTCATTGATCTGACCGCTTTCCTCGGCAAAGGGTATGAACTCTCCCGGGTTGATCAAATGCTTGACAGGATGATGCCAGCGTATCAGCGCTTCAAAACCTATTAATCGCTGATCTGCAAGGCGTATAAACGGCATATAGTACAACTGAAACTGGTCGCCCGCCGCCAGGGACAGGTCTATGTTTTGACTGAGCCAGCGGCGGCTGCGCTCTGCTTCTCTATCCGCGGGGTTAAACACGCCGATATGTTTTCCCTTTTCCTCGTCCGAATGTTTGGCATTCGCCAGCGCCAAAGTAGTTGCGTTCATCAGATCGTCTGACGATTCCAGACCTTGAGCTGTGTGTGCGGCTGCGATGGTAACCGTAACCTGGTTTTCTTCTCCCGAAAGGATAAACGGCTCTTTAAAAATTTGCCGTACGCGTTCCGCCTGCGCCACCAGAGTGTTATTCCATGCTGACGCTTCCTCATCGGCGTCTGCTGTTGCACCCGGGGTTGCCGCATGATCCGCTATATCTTCGTCAGCGTAGGCAAGCACAAACTGGTCCGGGCCGAAACGGGCAAGCAGCATGCTGTCGTCCCCTGTGAACGCATCCAGGCGCAGAGCGACCTCGCTCAGTAAATCGTTGCCGACGGCCTGGTTGTATTTTTGGTTGATTATCCTAAATTTGTTTAGGTCTACCAGCAGCATCCCTACATTAGTTACGTCGCCGCTACGCATTATCAGGTGACGCAGGCGATCATTAAAAAGGTCGCGGTTAGCCAGGCCAGTCAAGCTGTCGTGCAACGCGTCGAAGGAGATCTGTTTTTCCAGTTGTTTTTGTTCGGTAATATCGGTCAGCGACCCGGCCACGCGCACGGGCTCGTCATTTTTTTTCACGGCGACGCCACGCGCCAGCAGCCAACGCGTCTGGCCCGAAACCGCTATGGACATGACGTGGTACAACTGTTGGATATGGCCTGAGAGATGAGACTTCATTTGCTGTTCGAGGCGCTTGGCTTCCACTTGATCCAGCAGTTCGTACCAGCCTTCAATTCCAACGATTGGCTCGTCGGCGTCGCGTCCCATCAATTGTCGCCAGCGCTCGGAATAGAATACCTCGTTATTTTGTATATCCCAGTCCCACAGCCCATCATTGGCACCTTGGGCGGTCAGACGATAACGCTCTTCGCTGAGCCGCAGACGCACCTCGGCGCGTCGTCGCAAGCGTTCGTCAGACCAGGCGCGTAGTGCGATGGACAAACCCCCCGACATCAATAAAGCCAGTAAGGGGAATACAAAAGCGACAACCTGCAGGTGGCGTACAAACAACCACTGCACGATTATCAGCAACGTCACGCCCAATAGGAGCAGCGACGGCAACGCGCGATTCAGGCGTAAACTGGCGATGAGCAACACCACGATAAAGGGCAGGATTGCGCTCGCCGTCAATTCGGCAATGGCCGCCCAGGAAGGACGCAGTAAGACGCGCTGAGTCAAGATGTTGTCAATGACTGTCGCTAGACGCTCCGGGCCGGGCAACGCCGCGTCAAAAGGCGAAGGGTTGCGGTCGCTCGCGCCCAGCGCCGTTCCACCAATCACGACGGTATGACCGTTGAAGACCCCTTTTGGCAAGCGCTTGGCGAGGAAATCTGCAAGCGAGTAGTGCGGGATGGTGTTCGAGGGCCCGTAGTAGTTGATGAGTTGACGAGAAAAAGCGTCTATGGGCGTACGATATCCAGGAAAATCAATCCAGCGACCCAGTACTGCTTCGGTTTTTCGCCATTCCGCGCCAGCGGCCAGCGTAGCGGTCAACATCGCCAGGCTGGGCAAAAACTCGTCATCGTAGTAGAGAATCGGCTGATCGTAACGCAACGAGCCGTCAGGGCCGGTTTTAGCGCTGACGTGCCCCGTAGCAAACGCTGCATCGCCTAATATCGTGATAGGCGCAAGCAAGTTGTCGGGACGCAAGGGGATGTGTTGCGCTGCGCTGTCGTTGCTGTAGCGCAAATAGCTGTGTTTCAAGACATAGTCCGGCAACGGCGGCGAGTTTGGCTCCGTTTTGGCCTGTGTGGTCCCGTTCCTCCTGCCGCTTTCCCCCAGCGAATAAGGCAGTAACACGTTACCTGCGTTTTTGATCGCCTGTGCGAGCAGTCGGTCAGCTTCCGCGTCGAGACGCGAAGCCTCGCTGAACAACATATCAAAGACAATCCACCGCGCGCCTTCGTCGCGCAGCCGGTCGACAACTCGCGTCATAATCCTACGGTCTATCGGGAGACTACCAACTTCGCGTATGGTTTTTTCGTCGACCATCAACAGGGCAAGCGGCGGCTTGCCCTGCGGCTCGATGACACTGCGTAATACGATTTGCAGGTCGAGAGCACGCCCCTCCAGGGTTTCCAGCCAGGAGACCAC
>Ga0056124_1000362_pt1 | contig 14190 bp, 17 predicted proteins | sample WorMetHEROISLAND_2_FD_70069 | JGI IMG/M metagenome (GOLD analysis project Ga0056124, IMG submission 70069) | Marine gutless worms symbiont microbial communities from Max Planck institute for Marine Microbiology, Germany - Olavius sp. 4 HERON ISLAND | ecosystem: Host-associated > Annelida >... | reverse complement strand
TTATTATTATTATTATTATTATTATTATTATTATTACTGCAGCAGCATCAGCAGCATACACTGTGTAGGTGGCATCACCACTGCTGCTGCACCGATTAAGCTCTGAACACTACACTGTGACACTTATACAGGTCATCACTATACCACAACTGCTAGTAGTACACAACGAGCACTACTATTACAATCACAATACCACCACTACACCAACGTGTCTTAGAAAGGGCCCGTAATCTACACAAAATCTAACAAATTTTCATACATTTTGGGCTACAATACCTAAGCTAGGTTGCAACGTCTCCGAGATCCACAGTGTAGCGATGGCCGCATTGTAATTGTAGATATACTTCGTTACCCACACTTAACTAGAAACTGCAAAGATTTCAGTTACCGAGTGAAACAGGTGCTTGACAGCTGATTGGTCGACAGCCGACGGGTTGCCGTGGTAGACATCTGACATCATCATCATAGCATTCATGTCGTTCATCGTTGCCGGGTAGCCGACGTGCATGCCTACAGCGGCAGCGGCGGCAGCCTGCTGAGACGGCGCCAGCATGTTAGCGTCGACTGGCAGACCAGCTCCAGCAGCCATCATGCTCGAGTGATCAGTCAACGTTCCAAACAGCGGCATGCTACTCCAGTTCCCTACACATATGACGATCCTTCAGTCAGTCTAAGGGCTGGCAGGTGTCTGACAAAGCTGGGTTTAAACTGCAGCTAAAACCGCTGCGGCAGGAACAGGTTTATGCCAGTTGGTGCCACTTTGTACATCACTTTGTAGATTCCGATATAAAACAAGTACAAAACAATACAAATCTTCTGTCTTATTATTAGTTTGTTGACAGTCAGTGTGCAACAAAAGCTCAATTGTGTTACATATGGTGAATTTTGCTTCTGAAATATTATAATTGGGTACAAGTTTCACCTGTTAATCTGCTTATACTAACATTTTCGAGTACCTCCCGGTTTAAACCAAGTTTTTTGCCGGTTTAAATTTCTTGACCGGCAGAAACCGTTTTTTTTTGCTGGCAAAAACCCAACGCTGATCACTCTCACCATTTTAGCTTCAGCCAACTTAAAATAATACTGGACATATATGACATTATTTTTATCACATGTTCACTACAATACGTAAAATCCTCGCAAGCCACCTGGCCGCCCACAGGGCAACACCAATCTGCATCTTCTCAGCCTTGAGCCAGACACCATCTCAGTATTTAACAAGCCGGCAAACTCAACTCAGCCTGGCCATGCCTCCGTGGGCAGGCACAATGAGTAGCAGCAAACGCTGGGGAGTAAACAGGCACGTTGTGTGATGCATCAGCTCGTTTACCGTGGTCTCAGAGAGTAATTATTATATTCATATAGCAGTGCCATGTGCTCTATGTGATTTAGCGGCAGTTCTGTGCCTTACTGAATGATCCTAGGTGCTGCAAAGTAGATTAAACACGATTCTCTGAAGCCCAGCTTTAAACTTATCAGCATATCTGGCATGTGCATTAACCGAAGGAGCAGACGTACACGTTAAGTCAAACAGTGAAACAAAGACTCAGGCACGTAGCCAGGGGGCCGCCAGGGGGTGCACAGCACTCCCTGAGATTGGCACCGAGCCCTCCCCCCCCCCGAGATTGTGTTCACCCCTGCTTGAATTTCATTCGACTTTTCTTCCGACTAGGCCAACAATTAGCTGATGGTGGAGAACAAGAACAGAGATCTTATTAACTGTTTTAGTGTGATGTAATTAGGTTTTATCGTGATATGATGTAATTAGGTTTTATCGTGTTTTTTTTTAGTATTTTAGTGTGTTGATTTTCTTGTGTTACTGATTGTGGCCGTCTTTTATGACGAAATAAAGATACATATTATCCCGCGTGTAAAATCAAACTGATTCTTATTGCATAATACATTGGAATCGGTAAAGTGAAAAACAAGATGCCGATGTGAATTTCTTGTAATGTTAAGTATTATATAGAATTAATCAATTAAATTTTTGCACCCCCCCCAAAAAAAAATTGGCTTGCACCCCCTAAAATTTAAGTCTGGCTACGTGCCTGCAAAGACCTAAGTAATTTGGCCCTCTCTAAGACACGTAGTGGTGGTATTGTGGTGGTAATAGGTGGAATCATTAAACATATGGCATCATAGAACATACGGTTTGGCTGCTATTGCTAGTGGTTGGACGACCAAATATCCCGTGTCCGGGAGATTTGGTAACCCCATCTAACACAATGTGTCACGGGACCCCACAAGTGTAAATGGCATCTAAATCCGTCGAAGGGTTTCAGCAAGGGGCACGGATGTGACAGATGACAGACAGACCATGCTACAAAGGAATGTGTAGGAATAGACGGAATCTGATTCCACCAAACAAAATGCAGAAGCAAAGACAGCAATATAAGCTGTTGGCACGTACCATCAGCATACATGTTCCACGTGTCTTGTAGAGGAGCGGCCGCTGCCATGTTCACATCTGCTGCATACATTGAAGGAGCGACGTGAGGCGGTCGTCGGGCGGCTCGTTCCGTGCCTATGGGTCCAAGCGTCTTGCGATCATCCACTCCTCCATACGACTGCTGCACGTTGTGTTCTGTTCACATACAGACCATGACAAGTCAGACCTGCTGAATGACTAAAGCCGGATGTATGACAACATGCTATGTTGTGTGCAATGTAAGCAAGCTATGTCCATCCGATGTTGCTGCTGCGACTGATATCTTCATTCACTAAGCAGCAATAGAAAAGTGTAGTTCATTTAAATGATGGTACAAAGACGAAACTACATCTGATGAGAACACAGAAATGCTAACAAATTAAACCAATTAAAGTGGTGACAAAAACAAAACTGTACCAGCCATGCTCACCCCTATCAGACCAGTATCAATCTGATGTCACTTCAAACTAGAACTCGACATACACGAACTACACATCAGTACGATAGGAAGAAAATCAAATACCGTCTGCAGATGAAGCGGTGACAGAAGGTGGGAGGCTGAAGCGATGCACCGTATTGTCGGGATGTGATACAGATGCTAGCGATGTAGCCATCAGAGGGGCGGCCAGCACGCTCGTCTCAGTAACAGCACCGCCGCCATTCCGTGGAGTTCCAAACTGATTGACTTGAGACACAGGTGGCACGTACACATCACCAGTCTGCACCAGTCCTAGCTGCATCAAGCCGGGCGGTGGCGGCGGCGGCACGGGATATGTCTGGTTTGGTCGGTAACCGCTGCTGATGTAGAACGATGCAGGACGGTCCAGTGACGCCGCCAGAGCTGGCTCAGAGATGTCGGCCACAGAGGCGCTCGCCGCAGCGTTCGGTGTAGAGTTCGGTCGCCCGTAATCAGTCGGCTTAAAACTGGTCTCGGTGGTACTGGAAGCAGTTGTCGGTGCACGAGACACCGAAGCCGTCATGTCTTTCGACACTCGATGGCCGGGTGCTTTGGCGGGGTCTGAACATGCGGAGATCTTGTAGCCAGGCGCTTTGTGTGGGTCTGAAGCCCCTGCCGGTGGAGCCACGGCTGTGGTGTCCTCGGAGTATGAGATGGACAACGGCGGAGATGACGTGATGACTCCGGCAGCAGCGACCGATGCAAAGTCGTCGGTACGTTTAGCAAGAACAGACTCGGCTATGATCTGGCTCAGAGTGTTGTCAAACGGCGAGTAGTCACGCATCACCGACGACGCAGCAGCAGCACTCAGTCGTGACATCGTGGCCGGACCGGGATAGCCGGTAGCAGTGACGATGGGCAATGGCTGCGGCTCACACCGCGGTGCTTGACTAGCAGCTAGCTGAACACTGCTGCTTGTACTAGCTGCCGCTGACGACACCGATGCCATCTTGTCAACTGGAGGCGACCTAGACACAGAAGATGAATCACTGCATGAGGACAGAACGACGTTCTTCGCACGGTCGCTGTATGACATTTTGCTCATCTCTGGAGATGCCCGCACTGCGCCGGTTGAGTCTCCCGACCAGGCAGACGCCAGTGCAGGGCTCAATACGCTACCAGCTTTCACCGATGCAGACGGCGACTGCTGCCATGCACCAATTGTGAAATTACTCAAACCACCACTGCCGCCAGTCTTCGACGACGACAGCTTTGATGACTGGTCGTCTTTCGGCATGGAGTTTGTCGCACCATTGGCATAAGCCGTCTTGGCGTTGGACGCAGATTTCTGTTTCTGGTTGGCATGCGACGTGGTGCTTGCCGGCAGCAGAGGTTTCAGCTTGGGCAACTGCTGTTCAAATTTCTTGTCCGAGTCGTTGATCAAAGCTTCAATCAGTGACTGGGCATACTTCGTTGCTTCCAACGAGCCCCTGAACACAACACAACAGCCATCATTGTACTCACTTCACTAATTACGATACCCTCAAAATTACTCCGTCACAGACGATATTTCACATTTACAATATCCGATACTTTCACAATTTCATACGATACAGTTCTTGCTACACAATAAACTAGCACATACAGTTTACAAATCTACCAAGAGCTGCGAGCATACATGTACCGAATGATGTACAAAAATGCAATACATAACAGCACAGAAAATAAAGCTGATAGAACTGAGTAGCAGGCGATGACTCACTTGATGGTGATGATGCGCTCGGTGGTGGCATCTCTCGATCGGTCAATCTCCACCTGTGCCGTTGATATGTCACGGATTGCGTTGATGTTACAGCCGCCGCGGCCAATGACACGACTGATGGTGTTTGCAGGAACAAGCAGCCGCTTCGACCTGGGCACGACAGCCGGTGATATTACAATCACTTTGATCTGAGCGTGAGTGAGTCAGTGAGTGAGTAGGGTTTAACGTCCCACTCGACACGTTATGGATCATTTCAGAGACAGTCCTCCAGGCAATCACTTGCACTGGTACGGACAACAAAAATTAACAGCAAAAATCAATCAAACAAACACGAAAAAAACCAAAAAACAATAATATACTACCTACATATACCTGAGCATCACAATCAGTAATATTACAGCAGCTGCTTTGACCTGAGCACAATATCCAATAACGTTACAGCAGACATAACGTAAGCACGTCAACCAACCAATACAGCTGCAGGCACATGGAGAGACGTGAGTACGACACACACTGATGCACGACTACTACAGCTGATGTGTTACGAATCAATCGCAATAAGTCAACGATGTGGACATGGTACTGTTAACAATTAGCAAACACAAGCTCGTTTCTAGAGACATCCCAGTCACCAAGCGTAAACTTTTGGGAACTGTCGTGCCAAACACCATCAGAGCACTGAAGAATGACGGCATTCCTGACCACAGACAGCATGCTACTACCACGCTTCGGCACATGACATGAAACAATGACTACCACGCAAGCTCTGCAAATAAAAAAACACTGAACCTGACAAAAGTAGAGACATTGCTGAATGACTGTAAACAGACATACTTGCGAGACACTTCCTCCCACTCATCATCTTTCTTCTGTCCTCTCCTGCCACCGGCCTTCGCTGGAGTTCCCGCCGACTGCTTCTTGGTGGCAGACTTCTGCTCACTGCAACCATGTACAAGCCAACGTATGTACAGATCATTACGCTGGAAATAATTACAACAACACTGATACTCTATTATCACTGACGAAAACTATTAACTGATGATGCCATAGCGTCGAGTTCTCCTCCTGATGGAGAATGGTATTTGTGGAATACACGGTCATGCAGTGATATCGATCTTTGGTCTTCTGACCACCGAAAATAATCAGTTCACCTTAGTCCCAACATGCATTACACCGACCAGCTCTAAGAAACCTATCAATGCATATCACAGACATTGCAGAAACAACATCAACAACAAGAAAAGACAGACGGACGGACAACATAAAAAACATAATGCACCTGCCACCAACTAATAGTGGCCGAAGCACAACTAAAATACATTTGATATGATGCTAACGGAAACAGAATCACGTTCCTGATGCATACCCATTGTGAAAAAATGCGTTATCGACAGACTTGAAGGTAGTTCATAAATTTCTTTTAGTTGTCAACTTATTTGCAAAAATCTGGACATAAAACCAACTAGTTTGCCTCTTATATGCATGGTGCTTATATATTCATGGTACACTGTTCACGCTTATATCACAAAAATGGCACATTTACTTTCCGCATAAAAGTTTTACTTTCTGGCAAATATATACATATATATATATACATAAAAAAGCAAACTGTGTAAAAAAAATCATTAAAAAACTCGTACATGACAGTAATGCGCGGCTTGTCTGTCAGTTTCTTCGACGTGCTGACTTTCACCGTCATTGGCACCGTTGCCAGAGACCCGAAGTCATCCAAATCACCAATACCTGCAATGAGGTTCAGCAGGTGCTTTCAACGCTCGGCAACACATCACAACTTGCCACAACCACACAAACTACGACCAATCGTCGACCATGACACCAACGACGTTCAGCAGGTGCTTTTTTGCCACACACATACACGCAGTACAAACAGTTGCCAGCGCCTCTGAAGTCACTATGACATATGGACTACGTAAACCAGTAAAAAAGTAAGTAAAACGTAAATTTATATAGTACGAATAATGTCAAAAAACCTCTAGTGCACTAACCAGATTATTATAATTATTAAGTTTGTATTATTATTATTATTATTAATATTATCACCAGTGATAGAGGAGGACGGTGGTGGGCAGACAGAGAACGCCGTCAGTTTGACAGGATCCACCGCGTTGCCTCTACTCAACGTCTGCTCCTTCCCACTCACGGAGCTCGTGACGCTGGACGCCGACGACGAACTAATGGCAGAAGACTTGTGATGTCTGCCGCCGGCCGATGAATGCGGGTCAGTCAGGTAGAGCAGTGGTGGTGGTGGTGGCTGCGAAGGGTCCGTGTCCATCAGCTGTATGACGGAGTCCGACGTCGTTGGTCGGCTGCTGTTCTTGTGCCGGTCGCGACGGTTACGTCGGCCACGTCTTGACGATGACGACAACGTCTCGCTCGACCCAGCCGCGACCGAATTCACAGCCATACCATCACTAGTCAGTGACATCGTGTTTTCACCCGGCCCGTCACTAACTTGATCCATCGACGACGTCTTGTCCATGTCTGCATCAAACGGCAAATAGTCCTCCACTCTACTCTCCATACAGCTAATACATGTAGTATCCTAGCATTGCAATAGCATCCTGCACGCACCATCAACACTGTGAGACTCGTATTATCCTACATGATCAAATTTCCCTTGTTCAGCATCTCTCCATCGTTGAATCTATCTCCTATCTCATATCTTCCACATCACACATCTGATGCAACTGGTCAGTTCTACGAATGCTTACTAAATTACACATATCTAAATCAGAGCACGCCCAATGGGCAGCGGGACGTTATTCTGGTGACTCGACTGACATGACAGATGTATTCCCGGACTGTGACAACCCGATCGAATTCCTCATCTACCCCCGAAATATGCACTACCAGATGGCCTCTTCACAACAACCACGACGACAACAACAATATAGGCCTAAAATGAAGCATGACTTGGTGTAATCATGACCAAGCTAACAATGAACTGGTAATTAACGAACCTGCATTGTTAGCACGCAGATCATTATGAGGTGAGTCAACCGGCTGCAGCTGCTGCTGGACATCGTCAATGTGATGAGTTGATGACGTTTTATCGGGCAATGCCGACATCTCATCACTCAGGTTGTCATCAACGTCGCCGTCACCATTCACCAGCAACGAACTAGTAACAACATGCCAACATCGACTAGCATTGACGTCACCTCAGATTATTCAGATAATGCCAAGTTGCAGTATCAAAAAAATAACAAGAGATAAAGGATAAGAACATTTATCCAAAGAAATCCACTTCATTCCACTCACTAAGGGAAGTAAATTCTTTAAAAAACGGGTTAAAATTAAAAACTTGGTCTCTATTTGCAAAATAATATGACAGCTATGGGCCGAGTGAGTTTTGTATTCTAGTCACTCATGGAGACCTTATGATATAAAGCTAGGAAATGACGGCTTCCAAAGTGCTGCAGCTGTTACTGCTAGTACTACAGTCATCTACTTAACAAGCCTACTTTTCCACAGTTACTCAAGACAAGGCAGAATCAATGGGAACTGCTGAACACCAGATCAGAAATGAAACAGAACATGTAAAAGGTGAAAGAGATAGATTACTCGGCAGTGTCATCCGCTGTATCTTTATCACGATCGGCTCGTTCCTTCTTCTTCAGTTTCTTGCGGTCACGTTTCCTCGCAGCCGCGGCTTTCTTTGTCTCCTCGCGCTCACGCTCCAAGTTCAGCTCCTCAAGCAGAATGGCAGCGTTCTTGTTTGCCTCGGCCGCCTGGTGGTCCTTGGCACTCACGATCATGTTCATGCACTGGTGACAGCGCTTTATCATTTCCTGCACGGCCAATGCATACACCAAATGGACGTTAACTTGCAACAGTTTCAACAGCTGCCAAACACATTCTGGTTAGGGTGTCAAAGATTGTGGTGCATTACGACTAACTGTTAAATTGGCACTTTTTTAGATTTCTTTCTTACGTACCAACTGATAGCTGCTTTTGAGTGGTGCCCCACCAAAATGGCTGTCAAACACTGTCACACTTGTCTTCAAACAACTCTCTCAAACACATATCAACACATCGTGTGCCATGCCGCGGACACAGTCACAGATTGGCAACAGGAGTTTCACGGCGGCTGGTCAGGAACAACTGCCGATCGAGATCCGACAGAGAAACATTACCATCGAACATTATAAGCCACTACTTGAGGCGTTTTTGTACGTTTAGGCTGCGGTGCATTGTGACTTGTTTGCTTAACTGCGTCGATTATAAATACCCTTACTCACTCACTCATCACCTATCCATCATCCTGTATGAAAACAATTTCATGAAATCACTTCAGTGAGGTAAGGTTGAACCAGACCTTATCGGTGAGAGTAGCAATGTATCGCAGACAGTCCTGGTCTGGTGGAAACTGAGTCACGTGACGTACAAGGACCTTAATCACTTTGACATGCGCCTTGCGGAGTGCTATCATGATACACGACACGTGACGGTTGTCTTCACCGTGTACATCGGCTCCGTGGGCTACCAGCAGCTGCACCACCTCCACAAAACCACCTAAACAACAACACACATAGATCAGAGAAGTTATTTATTGAAATGCAACCATAAATTGCTGAAACGGTACAACTCAACAAGCACAACATACAATAAGGAATACTCAGCTAATTAACTACTGCGATGGACATAGCATAACGAACATTTAAAGAATACAAACTACGATTAAGATCTCTAGAACGTCTCAGAAATGAGTACAGTACAAAAGCACATCTGCTGCAGCCATTCAATAGCAACATGCTATATTGCACCGATACTGCTACAATCAGTTAAATACTTTGTCAAATTTCACAAAATAAAAGAGCTGAAGACACCAGTGATCTAACAGAATTTTAACAGCAGGTTAGATTTCAAAGTAGACAAAAAAGTAGAACTAACAATGAAGTTTTTGCACTTTATTAACTCTGACACTACACTGCATCTCCGCACTGCAATGTACACAATTAATGTTGTATCGTATTTTAATAACTAGAAAACCTAACAAACACTACATACCATTACAAGCCAACCACAATGGTGTGTTTCCCTTCTTGTTCTTCACGTCAACAGCAGCTCCCCTACATTCGACAACACAACAAAACACTACAATCTCACACCACAGATAGACGCACAACACGCACACACACCATATTTAACAGCCGCTCCACACGCAAAGCTGTTAAGACAGCTGGCCTACTGATTTTCCTCTGCCATTTGTCCCTTCTGTTTGGGAGAGGCCGGAAGTATTTTTAGCATAAAACACCACCACCATCATCCAACCCAGGCCTGGCAATACTCAAAGGTTTCTGCTGTGCTTGGGCAGCATAAAGATTTATGCACAGAACGAGATTTGCTGTGGTGGGAGTTCATCCCCTTTGCAGAGCTTTGAACCGGCTGAGACTAAACCCAACTCAGCTAGCACACAACCACAGTTGGCGAGCTGCATTAGCAGGCAGCACCTAGGTCACTGGGGTGGCTCGGTGGCTCAGTGGTTAGGGTGTTGGCTCGTGATCGAAAGGTTGCGAGTTCGACTCCAGGCCTGTCCGCTACCGAGTAACAACTCTGGGCAAGTTGTTCACACCCATGTGCCTCTGTCACCAAGCAGTATAATTTGGTACCGTCCAAAGGGTGGCGACGCTCTGCAGCTGGGAAGGTAACCGTAGGTCTGGCATCGCACTGGCCATGCGTCACAGACTCTGTGGTCTATCCACCTACGGACTCAATGGCCTTGAAAGGGAGATGAGCACCCTGCCTACGCTCCGGAGGGGCACGGCCGACTTTACCTTTTTTTACCTACGTCACTACACCAGCAGTCTGAGCGGTGGCCGAAACTAATACTCACTACGCCTAACCAATGTCGAGAGTAGATTCGTTGATGATGAAAACATATCAGCAGTGGCAGAGACCTGGTAAGCAGCAGCTCAACGAAGCGATGATGCCCCTTGTCGGCAGCAATTGTCAGCGCAGTGTCGCGTGACACCGGCACCGGGGCAGCTGCAATGTCAGCACCTTTGTCTAGCAGCACGCGACCAACTTCCACGTAGCCACCTGATGCTGCTTCCATTAACGGCGTCAGACCAGTCTGCCACATCATTATCACATCATACAGCTTACCATTTGCTTCATTTAGGCAATATTAAATAGTGCACAGAGTACAGAATATTTTTAAAAAAGCAATAAAATGCAAAACAACAAGATCGTCAAGCCTTACCCAAGCCTAAGTAATGTCCGCAGCTGGTAGCCACAGTATCACGCTATCCATACATATTTGTGCAAAATTTCATGAAGCTAAGTGCAGCGGTTCATAAGTTATTGTGCACACAGAGAAACAACAAATCTCCGACAACTGTGAAAAGAAACAATCTGACAAACCAGGATGATAGCCTATACGATATTAATTAGCAGCCACAGCACAGTATGTCCCAAATTCCACTAGACCTATCTGGGGGGGGGGAAGGGCAGAGAGAAAAATAGCATGCACTGCATGCTTGTGTGTTGGCAAAAAAATACCATTTTGAACACTGAATATGATTGATGCTTATTCTGATATGAACACAATGACTTAGACTGTTTAAAATGTTCATGTCGTAGCATTTTTTCCAATTAAATGATGCAATAAATTGGGTAGCAAACCTAATTTATCACATAATAAAACTGTGTTAAATAACTTCTTAGCACCACAAAGTTTCTCATAGTTATATTTCAGAAGGTAATGTAGCACCATGATTTGGGTGCGGTGGGCTCTACATTTTAGCTTACCATTTTATGGTGCTTTACAAATGTGCTTTAGTCTTTAACTTCTAATGACAGAATTTTCAAAGTCGGTCAATAGAGCCATTGTTACTTGTTGCAGTAAAAGAGACAGAAAGTGCTGTCACCTTTGCACGATGTTCAATGTTGGCCTTACGATCAACCAGCAAACTGACCACCTCGTAGCGACCTTGAAAACACGCCAAGGTCAATGCCGTGTTCTTGTTGGTCTCAATCTGCATACATCACAGCACCATGCCTTACAAACATCCTTCTGATCGATGACTTAATAATGCAAAAAAGAGAAAAATTTCTCAACACGAGGCACAGAAGATGGCAACATAAGAAACGATAAGGGTCACTAAAATGAATGCTACTAGATCAAAACGGTCTAGCAACACCTTAACATTGCTGCTTGTGACTCTCATCAAATGTCGACAAAGCCTAGTGGTTAAGACTTGTGCAAGAACTGTGCAACTTTCTTGTACAGGTCGTGATGGATAAATTCTTGTTGCAAGAATTTTCTGACTGTGTGTCACCAGCATCGTATTAACGAATACTACCAGCTGCTGAAAAGTGTACTGTATTTGCCGACACGTTCCACCTTACAACTGGGCATACACAAGATCTCAACCAGAGGAAACAGACAAACAAAAACAAATAGATAACGTTTCTACCTGAGCATTAATATCACTGCCCATATCGAGCAGCAGCTTGACAGCGGCCGTGTGTCCATTCATTGCAGCCAACATCAGAGGAGAGATTCCCATCTTGCTACCAGTCCTGGCAGAAACACATAGCACACCAGCAGTGTCTCACACCCTGACCCTAACCTATTCGCTCCGTTCACAGTGGAAACATTACAACAACAAAACAGCATAAAAATATGATACCGGAAAGATGTACGAAATAATAACCAAATGGTTGAAAATCATCACACAGCATCGACCTCCGCATGTGTCTGTCTGCACAGTATTTAGTAGCACATTTGACTAGACCTTTAACCAGTTCATCCGTGTCTCAAATGCATCACTGATGCATACTACAGAGAGCAGAAACAACGTCACCGATAGATGGATACACAACACAAAAGCATGCCTCCAACATCGCTAACGACGGCGCACACACGAGAAATCAAAATTAACAAGTAAGGCAGTATAATGATCAGAAACTCCCAGAAAGAGTTGGAGAAAGACAAACGACAGTACTAACACCAAAATCATAGTAAAACTTCTCCGTACACCGACTGCCAGCAATACAGAGGAGGAGACGAAGCAAACCTGGAGTTGATCTCAGCACCATGTGCCAGCAGAACTTTGATGACGTTGACGTATCCACCGGACGCCGCCTGGCTCAGCGGCGTGTAGTCCGAGATATTGCGATGCTCCTTGTTACTTCCCTTTGCCAGCAGCAGCTCCACCACCTTCACCAATATCATTATTCGACTTAATATCACATCGTTTCAATAAACCATTGTCCACAAACAAGTATGATCAAACTGACGAAAAAAGTTGCGATTGACACAGATCACATCAGACGATATAACTTGTCACGTACTGCCAGCAGAAACGTTTCTACATTCAAGGCATAAATGAAGAAAAACACTATTTCCTTCTCATTTTCTATTCAGCAATAATTCCTCATTGCCCATCTGAAATGAATTCAACAGAAAATCATCCATGCTGCAAGGACCAAGTGTAACAAATACGTAAAGCAAAAGTAAAAGTAAAGTTAGGTTATATTATAGTGCGCCCTAAAGCTAAGCTTATTCTAGCTCACGTAATCACCATAACCCCTTAGGCGCAAAAAAATCCCCATTTTGTACCCCGCAGTTTCTTGGAGCTGAGAAACTGGGCAGGCAATGTGAGTAAACAACTTGCCCAAGATTGCTACCCAATGGAATAGTGGCATGACCCAGAAATCGAACCCGGATCCCCTAGCTCGAATTCCAAGTGTGCTAACTACTAAGCCATTGAGCCACACAAACAACAGTTAACAAACAATCAGATGCCACAAGCAGCCATGATGACGGCCAAGACACGCATCTAACTCGTCTGATGCTGCAACGCTACTTGCGCACATACGTGAGCTTTGATTATTAAACTAAGTGAATTTCTAGTGTCTGGTAAAGAGCGAAAGCAAGCAGTGTACAAAATTAAACGCTCTTGACCCAGTTTACCTCCAGGCGGCCGTTAGAGCAAGCCAGAGACAGCGCTGTGTCCTTGTTCTTATCCGAGACGTTGTCGATGTCGGCTTTGTGTTGCAGCAGCACTTCACACACTTCCACATGTCCAGCGGCACTGGCCAGGATCAGCGGTGTCAATCCTGCACTCAGCACATTCACTGTACAGTAGCTCAGCCGGACAACTTTCCCTGCACATACTCCACGTTAGGCCAAACCTTATAAGCAAACTATGGGAAATTGCTGTTGCAGTACAGTTTATGGACCACAAGCCCTTTGGGTTATCCAACTGAAAGTTTCAAATCACGCAACGATCACAGCTCGCTTCCAACATGTGGCAATTATGAGTCAAAACACTGTGACGACTGCATAGGCCGCACTGCCCTCCGGCTTCAAGGGAGCACTGTTTCAGACTGAGATGGCATGCTGCAAACATGCCATCATACTTACTTACTTAGCACTCAGATCCTCCAGTCCTTGTCAGGACAATGGGCAGCAAGAGTTCGCCATCTGTGCCTGTCTGTAGCCACAGCCCGGACGCTGTTCCAATGGACTCCTCTGTCCACAAGGTCTTCTTTGAATGTGGACTGCCATGTCTTTGTTGGCCGACCTCGTTTCCTGCCACTTCCACGAGGAGTCCATGACATAGCACGATT
>Ga0056124_1000361_pt1 | contig 14205 bp, 11 predicted proteins | sample WorMetHEROISLAND_2_FD_70069 | JGI IMG/M metagenome (GOLD analysis project Ga0056124, IMG submission 70069) | Marine gutless worms symbiont microbial communities from Max Planck institute for Marine Microbiology, Germany - Olavius sp. 4 HERON ISLAND | ecosystem: Host-associated > Annelida >... | reverse complement strand
AGTCACTTTGTGTTCCAGCCGATTGCAGTTGAGACTCAGGGTCCGCTGAATGAGTCGGCCCGTGACCTGCTGAGTGATGTGGGCAGAAAGATCTCTGAAAGATCTGGTGATGACCGCGAGATTCAGTTTCTTTTCCAGCGTATTTCAGTTGTCGTTCAACGGTTCAATGGTGTTTTGTTGCACGACAGTTTTTTTGTGTTGAGGACCAATCGGACTGACGGTCATTCCAACTTGATTTAGTCTTAGTCAATTTTTAGGCTCCCTTGGGAACGGAGTACCAAGGGAAAAAAATAATAATAATCGAATTTGTATAGTGCAAGTATGTCGAATGACTTCAGAGGCGCTAGATATATGTAGTGTCATGTGTGTTGACAGAACGCCGGCGTGGAGTCGTGTGTTCTTGACCGTCGTGCGGAATGTGGTAAGTCGCTGGACGCTAGACACGTGGCTGCTGCCCCTACTGCTGCTGCTGCTGCTACTAGCCAAGCGTTACCGACGACGTCCTGTGCTAATGCAAAGTCAGTTCTGCCGCTCACTTCCAGCCAGACTGAACATTGTTCAGCCCCCAGACTACGTGAAGGTGAGCCAGCTGCAGCTGTACGCAATATTCTGATCGTATTTGTATTCGGCCGAACAGCGTGTGACTAATTCTTTATTCGTGAGAACATTTGAATAGTTTGATTATGAATATTGTGCAGTCCTTCTCATACTGTGCGCCTGTCATCTGGAACAGCCTGCCTGTCAACGTTTTAATGAGTAACTGTGATCTGCTTCTAAAAGATAGCTAATGACATTTCTACTTGCAGTTTTTATTCTGTCTGACCGACTCTTTCCCTCTTTCACCAGCGCCTGTGTAGCTGCACATATGCCACCTTACTAATCTGAGTATTATTATTATTGTTGTTATTGTTGTAAGGTCAACTCCTCGACTGACTGGACATAAAGCCAGTCTCTCCATTCATACGTTCTTCTGTCCGTCTGTCCACAAAAAGTTTTTCGGACTTGAATGAATTTTGGTGTGTGAGTAATGCCTGATGATGGTATGCGATATGACACGACTTAAGGTCAAGTCACAAGACCTTCAAAGTTAGGAATTTGTCCATTTTCAAAGTCTGTGTCCTCCACCATTTACAATGGGACTTGGCAATTGACGACTGATTTTTAAATTATGGCAAAATATCTAAATTTGGTCTGTCTGTATTTTTGATATTTGGTCCAGTTTTTGTGTTGTGTAACTTTGAACTTCACTGGTCAAGTGTTGAAAAGGTCTGAAACCACTATGGAACAGTTGACCACAGTTAATTATTATTATTATTATTATTATTATTATTATTATTGTGATGTGATGCAGTTGAGCCATTTGAAGACCTGAGCCCAGTAGTCGATGGACCGCTGTCAGACACACTCGGTGACTTGTCTTCAGACCCAGGTAAGCAGCTCAGCGTTCACACGAGCTACCACTCATCATTCCAGCACTGTGAAGGAAATCGGGCAATTTTCCTATAGTTTGAAATTTTTATTACTAAATAGACTGTGCTGTCTTTATTAACGTTGCATAGTTAAAGCTGGTTAGAGGATGTGTATAGCTCTTTATGGGAAAGTCGAAACCCATCGCAGAGCTATGGAGTGTCACCTGCCATATTGGATCACACAGCGTTAGCTGCCACCTGTGACCTGACACAGGTGAACTCACCCCGCCTCAACCCCGGCCTGTATTCCATTTGCATACCCTGGAGGGATGTAAAGCTGAGTTGACGTTGGTATTGGTTATATATCGAGATCGATTAACTGTCTGCAGACAGTTACCCATCCTTGATAGCGACCTGACCAGGAGTCGAACTCACGACCTTTTGATCGTAAGTCTAACGTCCTGACCCTTACGCCACCAAGCCATCTGTTGTGACAGCAGTCTGTTCGTTGTTAAGTTTTGACTGATTGAGTATTTCGCTACATTGACAGAAGTGTATGGAATGCGTGTTGTTCAGATCGCCTGAGCTCGTCGGTGGAAGACATTACTGAGTACTATCGACAGCAGGGCGTCTGCACCGGTGATGACTGTGATCGATTCATGCAGGAGGTTTGTTTGACGATATCGTATCTAATTACACGCATGCAGACGTAAGTTTGAATGCTTTGAACGTGGTTTTTATCGGTTTATCGCTGCTTGATTGATTGATTGATTGATTGATTGATTGATTGACTGTTAGTGACTCATTGACTCTGCTGTTTCGTATCATTTCAGCAGTTTATGGTTGCATTCTAATAAAATATCGTACCGTATTCTAAAGATACTATGCCATTAGTGTCAGTCGTCATTCTAGTATCGTATCACAAGTGATGTTGGTGAGCATCGACTTGCAGAGTTTTCGATATTGTGAGTACCGTACTTAATACTTCTACAAGAGACATTTGTGCTTGCATGTATTTTGCACGTGATTACGTACATTGTCCAAGCTTTTTGTTTTTTGTCTGTTGTTACCAGTAGGTTGCTAACTGTGGCCATTTTGTTGCAAATTGCAATGCAAGATTTAAGTTGGCCTACTTTCTCCACTGCCGGGGATGGGGAGGTGGTAAGGGGAGTCGGTGTTGGTGGCAATGTGACGTTGTACATCCAGTTCATAAAGTCAGTCAGTGTGTGTGCCAAGTTCCATCCACGCCAGTTGTCCCATGTTTGCAGGACACGAGTTGAAGGTGAACTAGAAGAAGAAAATGACTTCTTCAGTTTTCTAAAGATCCTTTTATACAATATTGGCCATTTCTCAGCTGTGTACATATTTTGGACTTGGCATTGAGTATGCGAAATTTGATCCACGTCGAAGCTTAGAGCAAAACTGGCATTTTCATTTTTCAATGCCATTAGCGGAACTGTGAAAACCATATTCATCGCTATATACTAGGCATTATTGTGGCTGGTGATATAAGTTACACAGATTGTCGTACCTGTGTTACTCTGCAATAGTATGACACCAATTGTCCGTATATGATATATGACTCCAATTGTCAATTAGCTGGCTGAGGAATCGTCCGAGGGCTGCGGCGTCGACGTGACGGAATGGTTTGAGCGACTGGAAATGGTCGGAGGTGAGATTCTTCACCGGCATTTTGTCAACAGCAGAATTGGCGAGATCCGGCCTGACGAGTGCATTGTGTTTAGTGATGGTCGTCGCACTGATGGATGTGCACGTCATGAGTTTCTTACATATGTAAGTGGGTCAATTGTGATGAGTTTCTTACATATGTAAGTGGGTCAATTGTGATCAGTTTCTTACATATGTAAGTGGTCAATTGTGCTGTGTGCTTCATGCATATGTAAGCTTGTTGATTGTGATGACTTTCTTACATATGTAAGTGGGTCAGTTGTGATCAGTTTCTTATGTAGGTAACCCACTTACTTATGTAACTGATAATTGCAATGAGTCTTTTTACTTATGAAAAGTGTGTCAATTGTGATCAGTTTCTTACGTCAGTAACCCACTTATTATGTAATTGTGATAATTGCGGTGAGTTTCTTACATATGTAAGTGGGTCAGTTGTGATCAGGGGCCTAATTTACAAAACTTCGTAAAATGCACTTACGAAAATGTTACGAGAGAGCTACGAAGTTTCGTAAACTTTTCGTAAACTATTTGTAACTCTCTTGTAACTCTCTAGTTGCTAAAAGTTCGTTAACAGCCTATCGCGGGAATCGGGTCATCCGATATAGTCGGTCGTCAGATAAGTCGTGGAGCAGCAGCCTATTTTTACTTACTTTTGTATTCGGAATTCACATATGTGCCATTTTGTTAACAAACAAATATTTGTAAACATTGTAATTCTTTTGCAATTATTTCGTAAACTTTTCGTGCGATAGCTTACTAGCTGACATACGAAACAGATACGAAAGAACTGCAAAAGAATTACGGATGTTCATTTTACGAAGTTTTGTAAATTAGGCACCAGTTTCTTACGTATGTAAGTAACACATTCCCATATGTAACTGTGATAATTGCAATCAGTTTTTTTACGTATGTTAGTGCGTTAACTGCACTGTGTTCACTCTGAGAATACTGTGGATAATTTGTATGAATTTTTCATCGCTTTGAAGCTTGGCTGAAAGTTCAATAATATGATGTCAATTTGTGGCAGTACTGAACAGTAATATCACTTAGCATTTATTCTTTTGTTAAACGTTTTCTTATAACTAATCATATGTGCAGTATCGAACTAAAGTGGTTATAGTTAGTGAAGGTTAATAGAGAAGTGTAATGAGACTGTATGTGTCTAAGACTGTTCAGCAACTGTAGTACTCTCCATATATCAACTGGTTTAATGTTAAGTGTGAATAGTATAATTTACACTGATGTACAATCTGCAGTTTGTTCAGTGTTCTAGTGATAACTCACAGCTATGGCATTGATATGTTTCATGTGTTGTTAATTGTTCTCGTCACAGCTGTCGCAATGAGATGCGATCTGTTCTTGTATATAGTGTACATAGTAAGTCTCTCAGTGTTATTTGCGCCTTTTGTGTTTTTTTCAATCTTGCACGTTTGGATGTATGATGCTGTCCATTGCGTATTGATCCCATTGTGTGAAACATTGTCGCAGCTATCCAGACAGTCTGTCTGCTTACTGCGCGGTCTTCCTAGTAGGCTTTATTACGATTTTGCTCAGTTGTTCATCTGTCTGTCTTCTAACTCGAAAACAGAAAAGATGTAGAAAATCCTAAACTTATCTGAAAGTTTCCAAGGGCAGGAGTAGACAGTTTGCCATTTCTAGGTTTAACAGGACAAAGCTAGTTCTGACAGTTGCATAATACGTCAACACTTGGCCGACGAATATTTCTAGGTTTTATGTATTTTCTGCAATTAGTTCATTTGACCTACTTTGATCGAGCTCAACCTGGTTTGCAGGGTCACGTCCTGACCTGATATCTTTGTACCAGTTTATTCTTTCTTCTTCTTCTGTTTTCTTTGGTGGGAGGCTTTTTAGCCTAGCACTGAAGTCTTACATGATCGGCTCAGTGTGCAACCCGGATATTCAAAATCTCTTAGAGGCCTTTGCAAGCTGCAGTGTATTACAGTGGGATTAATGCTGTTGTAACTGTAACTGTACGTTGTTTAACTGCACACTTGTTGCTCTGTTTTTATGTTATCGTTTGTGCTTTTTTCGTCTTATTTTTTGCGTCTGCACAACTGGTTTTATGTCGTACGTGCATCAGTTTCAATAATTCTTACAAAGACTTTTGTCTTACTAGCTGAATTAAAATTCTTTGATGCACTACTTATGTCTAAAAGAATGCATCCTGTAAACTGTGGACACGTGCTATGGAACTCATGACTAAGAGCATTTGACAGCGTCAGAAGTGGTAGCTGGCTGGCATGAGCTGTTGGCACTGTTGTCTAGTCTACTAATTTCACATCCAGATGAGGATAGAAGGCTGAGTTGGTAGTGTGAATGCTGTGAAGCTATTTAGCCATTTTTTCATCAGGCTTTGAAATGGACAGCATCACGCAGTTATTCATGCCAAATAAAAAGAAACAAAATGACAAGAACGTGAATGTAGTGGAATTATTTTTTAATTCATTTCACAGTCATTTTTTTCCATAGCTTTGTACCGTGTGTCCGTAGCGTGTGTCCATTGGTTCGAGTTATTGGAAGTTAGTATATGTTTTTTTTTATTATGTGTAATACATGCATATTGTCTATGTGCAGTGAATCTTTGTTTTTATTGCATTGAATATTACTCTTCCAGATTTGTGTTTCATTTGCTATTCGTTGTTAGCATGCTTTTGTTGTCTGCTCATCGTGTGGTCGTCCCAGCATGCTGCATGACATTATGGGTCTGTCTGTCTGTCACGTACTAGCTCCTAAGTGCAAAAAGGTAAAGGTAAAGCAGGCAGTGCCCCTCCAGAGCGTAGGCTCCCTGTCAAGGCCGTTGAGCCCGTAGGTGGATAGGCCACTGAGTCTGTGACGCATGGCCAGTGCGACGCCAGACCTACGGTTACCTTCCCAGCTGCAGAGCGTCACCGCCCTTGGGCCGGTACCAAATTATACTGCTTGGTGACAGAGGCACATGGGTGTGAACAACCTGCCCAGAGTTGTTACTCGGTAGCGGACAGGCCGGGAGTCGAACTCTCGACCTTTCGATCACAAGCCAGCGTCCTAACCACTGAGCCACCAAGACGTCAAACAAAAAGGCGTAGTAGAAAAACCAAAATTGGTGTGGACATTCCCCGGGGCAGGAGTGACTGGTGTGCCAATTTTCAGCTCAAGAGGTCAAAGGTCAGGTTTAAGGTCAGGTTTAGCTTTACCGTTGCAGTTGGACAGTGCAGTGGACGATTACACATAGCTAGGCGGACGGCCGCATATTATGTCGGCACTTGGCTAGCATTTTCGCTTGTTGATATTGATATTTTAGCATGGTTTTGTTTGTACTCTGTGTCTGTTCGCCAACTTTCATAATCTTTTTTGGCAGATGTGTCCTGAAGGAAATTTGCATGAGTGAGTGAGTAAGGTTTAACACATTATAGGTCATTTCGGAGACGGTCCTCCAGGCAATCACTTGCACTGGTACGGACAACAAAAATTAGCAGCAAAATCAATCAAACCAATGCAAAAAAACCCAAAATACAATAATGTACTACCTACGTACACATGCACAAACGTAATATTAACTAACAGAAGACGCATACACGTGCAACCTGACTATACCAATACAAAACGAAAAGCCTGGTTTAGGCGCCTCTTACGCCATCTGTCCAGGAAACGGAGTGGGTCTATTGTACACCCCCGGACCCACGCGGGGTGATTTAATATTAATATAGTTATAACTCAGTAATGTGTCTTGTGTAACTGCACTAACTCTTGTCAGAAGTTAATACATATCAATGTTATCAGGAAAGACAAGGTGGATCCTTTTTCGGTGTAGTTGGTAAGAAAATTGTTTCATTTTTTGTGCAGTTACAGTCTGCTTTTTGGAATCATCTGTTTTAAAATAGCTGCTCGGTAGCGTTGAATTTGCACCCTAGTTTTATTGATGTAATCAGTTACTGCTAACATTGTCGAGGCACAAAGTGGCCTCTTGTGTCCTGTTCAGAAACTACTCACTCACGCATTTCCTTGTTCCAGTATGTTTGTCCATACTTTGATTGTTATTGTCCTTGGCACTGATGTCCATGTTTTTCCACAGTTTGACGTTGCCTGCTATGTTCTGTCAGGTGAATGCATTCGACAGTTTATCGTATGGAAAACAGCGGAAAGATGGAGGCACTGGCACGGGCGGCAGATCAAAGTGCTCCAGTGATGAACAGTCGACGTCGTGTGGTGCTGCTGTCAGTAGTGACGATGAAACGTCGACACCCAGTCCAGTAGTTCCACCGCCTGTGCCAGTCGACTCCGAGATCCGCATTCCTGGTTTGCCGTTCGCCATTGAAAGTCACCCGCTGTCGTCCGTTGCCGATCCGCTGCGTCACCGAAGTCTGCGCCAATTCGTCCAGATGCCTTCCTACAAGAACTGCCAACTGATTCAGATTCCCATCGACTTCCATCTACCTATAACCGTCGTCATCTCGCTCTCAACGAAGGTGGACAAGTAAGTGAAGTTTTGGTCTTCATTGCTTCTGCCGAAGAATGGCATACAGAGATATGTGTTTGGTCTGTCGGTTTGTATGCTTGCATGATATACCGAAACGTTGTGAATGTATTTTGATAAAATTTTTATGAGGTGTTGGGCATAGCCTGTGACGGAAGTGATTAGATGTTGCTGGTGATGTGGATTTTTGGTGGATTTTGGATCGTCCCACGTTCTTTACCATCACTTTGTTCTGTTTGTCAAGCGGCATTATTATTATTAATTAAAATCGTACGCAGAGTACAGCATAAAAAAGATTAAAAAAGATACATACATTGGTAAAATGATGATGATGATGATGATGATGGTATGAAAGGAGTATTACATGGAAAATATAGGGCTATCACTCAGTCACTCAGTGCAAATACAGTTTGTCAGTTTATAGCAGTGGAAATCTCGTCGTTTACAAATAGACCAATACACTTGGTGGAAGTTTGAGATCGAATCTCTTCTAGTTTGGTATTGAAATGAGACAGAGGCTGGTAATGAAGAGAATTTAATAATTTTATACTGCAAAAGAATTAGTTGAGACTGCGCAGGGCCAACAAGATGAGCAGCATGTGCACATGTATTAGGATGCTGTATCACTTACATACTTTCTCACTTGTTAAATTGCATTATCGGTTACAGTTAAATTTTCATGTAACAGTTTAATCTTTAGTTAAGATTGGTTAAGTTTTTTTATGTTTGCCGAGTTATTTCTAGTGAGTAGAGATGTATATATTATTGCTGCTGTGTATCGTAGTCCTGTTGAGCATTTGGACTTCAGCGTGCCAGACAACAGTCTGCCGGATGCCGTGCCAGTCTGCGAAGTACCATCAGCAGTGAGTGGCGGCATCCCCGGGCTGGAGCGCTACTGGAGTCACATACAAGCCAGCCTGAGGGCCGAGCATGTTGAGACCGAGCTGATGGGCATCATGCAGGACTTTGACGGCCTCGTTGATGACGACCGGAAAACATCGTCGCTACCGTTGATTGGCCGTCGAATCGCCCACAGTCTCAAACAAGTACGATACTTCGGAATAAACTTATATGTTGATACTGAAACTAATGAACTATAAGAATTCATCAATTTACAATCTTTATTCACTGATTTGTTGACTTTACCAAGAACTGTTGCCTTCCTTGGAACAATTTCCCTTTGCCACTAGATGTTGCCATGGCGAACAAATCCGCAAATAACTTTAATTTAATTTAATGAATGATTATAGCTTGTAAGTATGATATTGTTCTGAGATGTGTAATACCTGTTTCAGGGCATTCTGTGTGATGTTTAATTATTATGCTTTTCAATCTGATATTTTTCAGGTGATTTTTTTGATTTGCTAGTACTTTGTTTTTGTTTTGTTTTATGAGCCTGTTAGTCAGTGTTTATGTGGGGAGACGAATGCGCCAGAGAAACGAGAAATTGCAGTTGCAGTAGTTGTATTGTGATTTGTATTCACTAGGTGGCAGCACCATTCTCGGCTGAGGTTTGAGGTCTCAGATCACTTCTATGCTACCAAATTATCTCGTTGCTATATGCTGTAATGTAGAACTCGACGTCGTGGGTTCTGAACAACTTGGCTTCGCTGTACTGGCGCGTCCAGGGTCGTAGTGATCTTGCTCTTAATTGTCTACTGGCTGCGTACCACCTGGCTCCAAGCAATGCCAAGGTATTACAACTAATTTGTCTTTGTTGGCATCCGTTTGTGTGTTTTTGTTAATTTTTTGGCATGCCAATAAAAACTCAGTTTGCTCTTGATGTTAATTTCAGTAGCTTTTCCATTGTCTTAATGTGAAAGAAATTTTAAGCATATATATGATGTTTCATCTCACATTCTAAATGGTGTGGCCCGTTTTACATTGCATTACATTACATTACGTTTTACATTACAGCACCTGCGTGTTTATGCTTTTTTTCAAAATCGAGAATTCTGCTGCTGACTATCGGCTTGTGGAACGAACTGATATTGTATAATAATGATTAAATGGCCATTCATTTATTCATATGATATGAGCTCTTTGGGCTAGCTTGGAATGTCAAAAATTTGATCGCTGACTGTAGCTTTGGATTAATTCGGCCTGGCCCGTTAATTTTTTTGGGCTCAGCCCAGCACGTTTTTATTTCTAAGCCAGGCGCCCGATCCACAGAAGATCGTAAGATAATCTTAAGACAATTGTCAGACTTACGGTCATCTTAAGATGACGATCTGATTCACAGAACATTTACGACATATTTTAAGAGTTACACATCTTGTGATCATTTGAGACAAGTTCTGTGAATTCACTTAAGAAGACATGTAGTATATCTTAGGATATCCTAACTTCTGCGTTGTGATGGTCCTAAGACATATCATAAGATGAATCTTATGACAATATCTGTGAATTGGGCCCTGGGCCTGCAACCCACCTGCCCCGTGCATTGATCTGTACTACACCTAACCGCTGCGTTGTGTGTGCATTGATCGTGTGTGGTCAGGACGTAGCACTGCTGGGTCTGGCCAGCATGCTGTATCAGTGCAACATGCTGGATGAGGCTGTACATGTCACTATACTGGCCATGGACTTGTCTCCTGACGTCGTGGCTGTGCACTTCATGCTCGCCAATCTCTATGCAGCCAAAGTATGCAGTGAAGCTTTCTTACTCATTTTCAGAGTCGCTGCTGTCTGCGTGGTAGCGACGGACATGTATTGTTTTCAGCTCAGTTTTTTCTCTGTATGGAAGATAACTCATGAACCGCTGCACTTAGCTCAATGAAATGTCCATGAACATGTTTCTCGACGACTGCACGAAACCCAAAGAATTTTAAGGTCGTGGTGACATAACGCCGTTTTCCGCTTTTTGATTGCTTAATCCGTTCCACAGATATTCACGATCAAAGTCTTGGCTTGTCCGAAATCTAGTGCATTGTTGATAACTCACGAACCGCTGCACTTAGCTTGGTGGAATTTTACACTCACATGTACCTCGACAACCTCTACAATCCTATTGAATTTCAAGGTCATCGGTCAAAGGTCAAGGTCACGTGGGTTTTTTTTGTGTTTTGATGTGTGCATGATGCTGTGGCTAGCCGCGGACAGTACTTAGCCTTGAGCAAGGCTTGATGATCTTGTTTTTTTTTAAATTTGGCATGTACTTGATTATTTATGTGTGAGCAATTGGGCAGTGTTGTTGGTGTCATAATTGCACTAATTATTATGTGACTGCCCTGGTATCTGCATTATGGGTCTTGACGTCCATCTGTCTCAAATTAAAATCAATAATATGTTTATTAGGAGAATTACAGCATAAAATGCTGGACAAATACAAGTAGTAAAACCGGTACGTATATACATAGGCCTACACATACAGAGATAGAATGATACATACTGATAAAAAACCACAATGTGGCCTATCACATAAAATATACAATAACGACCAGCTAATAACAAGAAATGCATTAGTGATATGAAACAATAATTGCTACGGCTACAGTCTGCTATGGGCTCCTAATTTGAAAACAAAAGGACATGATAAACCACAATTGGTGTGAATGTTACCCTTGGCAAGAGTAGCTGGTGTGGTGTGAATGTTACCCTTGGCAAGAGTAACTGGTGTGGCAATTTTCATTTCAAAACGTCACAGATCCAGCTCACTGAATGTCAAAAACTTCCAGAAAGTGACACATATCTTGCATACACATTGCTTGTGTGGTAGCAGTGTAAAAGTGGACTTTCACTTGAAATTCAGAAGGAGTAAGTGCTGTAAAAATAGACTTGCAGCTCCGCCTTCCGCAGCGGCACTGCCTGCGGTCACGTGACGACAGTATAGCCGACCAAAGATCATCTATTTTTAGCTATTTTAATTATCGATTTTTAACGATTATTGTATATATGGCCTGTATATTAAATTACGCTCACAAAATTGCAGTTTTTAATTTTTTTCAATTAATAGTACGGTATCTCGATTCTTCTTGTCAATGAAGTGTGGCTCTCATTAAGGCTGTAGCCGAGCTAAAAATAGAACGCCTTTGGCTGTAGCACTGCTAGCCTAGCTGGAAGTCACGTGAGGACAGTATAGGCTAGCAGTGCCACTGCGTGAATAGGTGCTGGCCAATACGCTACCAGTCTAGCAGCTAAAAATAGAACGTCTTTGGCTGTATGTGTGTAGCTAGGTGGGCGGTAATTGATGAGTTGTTGTGTCTGCGTTGGTTAGGGTCACTACAAGCGAGCTGCGGTGTTCTTTGAATCCACTCTCGGCCTTCAGACCACCTTTGAGCCGGCCGCCCTTCGACTTATCAACGTCTATTGCATTCACCTTCTTCCTATCATGTCAAAAGCTCCTCCGGATAACAAGGAAGATTCGCCGTTGGCGCAGACCACGTCTAAGAACAGTGACGCTGCGTGAATGATGCTTGCTCTGATCGGCAACGTACTGTGCGTGTTGTTGACATGCAGTTACGACGGCCGTTCAGAAAGTTTTGCAACTTGGAGATCATCATCACTGTCTTTTATTAGTCACATAGTCACCGTACAGTTCAGTGCATGTGCGGCATTTTTGCTGCCAACGTGTTTGTCCAGGTTTGCGTGCTCCTGGCACTAACATTCAGAGTCGTCTTTACATATAACACTCTGTAACTTCGTAAATTACAGTGACTTCACGTCCACAACAAACCCTTACCTTACCTTACCTTCGGTGTGGGCAGGTTATTACACCTGCCCAGCGCTGAGGCCGTATTGGCTCAGCCCAATGCGCAACCCCGATGTAACCGCAGGTCACATTAGCCTCTTAGTGGTTCTTGCGAGCCGTATACGGGATCTTGGTTGAACAACAAACCCAAAAGAGTAAGAAAAGAACGCAGTTTTTACTTATGTACAGATTGTGAAAAATTGTTCACTGTAACAGATCGAGTTGCAAAACTTTTTGAATGCCCCTCCTATTATTGATATTTCTGATATTTTTATGTAACGTTCCTGTGCCAGTGTCCCCATCCACTGTTTCCAATCACCGTTATCGTGAGATGTTGCAGCAACGTTCACCGAGTGGCCTTACACGTTTATGATATTTCTGAACACCGTTTTGTGTATTATTATCTTTTAACTAAGTTTCGCCATCCAGTTGTCATTGGTGGCATTACACCGTTGAGCATTGTTCTGTTGTGTCCTGCTGTGTATTAGAATGGGTTGAAAACCTTTTTTCTTGATTCACTGGAATTATATAATCACCACAGTATTAAATACATGTGCATTTCATGTCATTGCATTGTGGCAACACATTTTACTCTGGAGTTCGATTTCTGTAGATTTATTTGCCGTGTTCTAGTTATGAAAAAAAATAATGCATGATTAATCACTATTTTGTAAATGAATAAGGCATGTAGAACAAGAGCCCAGTTGTTGCTATGGTTAGCCGACCGTACTCGTATAACTGTCCGAGTATGATGTTTCGAACATGTTGTTGCCTGCGTCCGAAATGTAAACGTTGTTACTTGCTTATTTACATAACTTCCGATACAAGTTAAACGTCCGGTACCTCCTAGAAATGCTGGTGTTGCAAATTGCGGCCAAACAGCTGCAGTTAGGGACATGGTTACTATTGACAGCCTATCCAACGGTACCATCGCCCACCCTCTACGACGTACCGTTTAGCCACAATACAAAACGTTACAGACAGATGACAGATGGACAGAACATCGTACCATAAGTGCGACCGTACTACACAGTGCGGTCGGCTAAAAACCAGGCAGAAACTTGTAAGTCATCATCAAGCAACATAACATTGTAGTATTGCATTCATCAACAGTTTACTCCGATGAATCTATCATCATCAGTTGCTGTAACATGTTTTTTTGCATCAAAGGAAAAAATTCTGGTATGATTACAGTGCATCAAGGACAGATTGCTTTTTCGATCCACCTTACTGTGTATCCATCATTATGGTTAGCTTCGTACTTGTTTCTGTTAAATTGTGCGTTGATGTTATTATTTTGTGTACGATTATTATTTGTTGTTTGAAATCTCCGCATGTGTCCAGAATGCATGTGTAGTCGGTGGTCTTGTCATTCTCACCAGTTTTGTATGTTGCTCGTGTCTACAGAAGAGCCGACATGTCTTGCATAATAACTTATACAGATTCTAACACTGTTCTGTAATTTTTGGCAAGCAACATCGAAAAAGTAATGTGAAACCGTGAGTAGACCTAAGCTTCACCTCACTGATCAGTGGTGCTGCTTTATGTTAGAGAACGACGTTATCTAAATACTGTTAACAAACGAAACAAAATTGCCAATAAACAGTGTCATTTGCTCGTAGCTGTTTGAATTGTCAGCAGCAGTAAGGAAACTTGTCATTAACGGAACGTTGGAATCTGAAACCCTTTTCAAAATGTTTACCAAACTGTGCATGTACATCACCTAGCGTTGCATGCTGTAGATGGACAGTGTGCGACTTCACTTTTTGACTTGACTTAAGTCAAGCCGACTTGACTTAAGTCAAGTCAGTTCACTTCGGTCTAAGTACCTAGTTAGACCAGAGTTCAACTAGACTTCGGTCTAAGTATGTACTTAGACCATACTTTTGCACGCAAGACTTTCGCTCAGCGAAATCACTTCACTTTTTGGCTTAAGTAGGTAC
>Ga0056124_1000359_pt1 | contig 14232 bp, 13 predicted proteins | sample WorMetHEROISLAND_2_FD_70069 | JGI IMG/M metagenome (GOLD analysis project Ga0056124, IMG submission 70069) | Marine gutless worms symbiont microbial communities from Max Planck institute for Marine Microbiology, Germany - Olavius sp. 4 HERON ISLAND | ecosystem: Host-associated > Annelida >... | reverse complement strand
TGTGGCCGACCGTTAAGATAAGCGCGTTAGCGTCAGATGATCTGGTGGGTGTGTTGTAAGGAAGTAAGTAAGCTAATAAATTTATAAAACGCCAAAATAAAGAAAAAAAACTGCGATTGTGCTGACTGACCAGTGTCGCCGACTGTTCCGGTATCACCTCTCTGACCGGGATCACCAGGAGATCCAATACCACCGACCTGACCCACGGGTCCACCGGGTCCTGAATCGCCCCGGAATCCTTCCGGTCCGGTCGCTCCGCGCTGTCCAGTGGCTCCCACAATTCCAGTGAATCCGGCGGGTCCCTGCGGTCCAGTCGGTCCAGTCCAGCCCAGCTCTCCGACGTCTCCCGGCGGTCCACTGCGTCCAGTGTCTCCAGCAAGTCCAGTCGATCCGACTTCGCCACGAGCACCTTGTGATCCGGGCAATCCAACTGGTCCTGCCACGCCCTTGTAACCACTTGCTCCAGTATCTCCGACCACGCCCGCCGGTCCAATCGGTCCATCGGGTCCCGTGAATCCACTTGCTCCAGGCTGACCGCTCTCTCCACGAAGTCCGGTTCGTCCTATCTGTCCGGGAGGTCCAGGTGGACCTGCCAAGCCAGTATCACCAGGAACACCGGCTGGACCAAGACCACCTCGGACACCTTTAGGACCGGGAGATCCTCCAAATCCAGGTGATCCTGTATTGCCAATCAAACCTGTGTCACCTTTCAATCCTTGTCTTCCAGCAACACCTGAACACATCACAGCAAACTGACGACGATGCACTGATGCAGAAACACTTTTTAATTTTACAAGGCAAAGTGGCAGCTTTGACCAGAATCAGCAGCCAAAAACTAGAGCAGCAACGAACAAGAAATAAACTGAATGACTTGTACCTTGTACAGTTTGTATTTACGTTCAGATATTGTGTACGCTTCCATTACTAGAGGGAATAAATTTAAATTAGTACCTCAGCATTGTAAATATGACTTACGAAAACATTACTTTACCAATAGGGTTGTTCCAATTTGGAAGAGCTTACCAAATGATGTGGTGATGGCTGATAATATTAATTTATTTAAGAATCATTTAGACAAGTTCTGGTCATCATGTGAATTTGTCTATTCATATTGAGCTCAACCATTCGGAACCGGAAGTGCAAAATAATTTCATAATGTTAGTATATTGTAGTCATTGTGTTTATAATTTGTTTATAAGAGCCGGAAATAGAGGCCGTCGGCCTGCTTCCGTGAAACTTGTTACCTTACCTTACCTTACCTTACCTGTATATAATTATACAGCAGCAGCGCTGGTCACTTACTATGGATTTCAACGATGCGGCCCAGACCTATTGGCAACCCGTGCCCGGTTTGACTGTTATGCTACGACTTTCAGACATTACTCACTGGGGCAGGTTTATTATTGTTGACATTCTACAATTACGAGGAGAACTTTGTGCTGTGTACTACAATATTTCGTTTCACTAGCATTTGTGCACAAAGTACTTCAATTCACACATTTCGTTTAACAGAACAAGAGCTAAGCAATCAGAGAGATTGCAACACCGTCCCATGCTAATCTATTTGTTTATCTTACACTGACACAACAACATCCGGTAAGTAAATTGGGTCCGTTCAAATACCACAAAGACGACTAAGGGCGGCTAAAAACGGCTAAAGACGACTAAAGACGACAAGAGACGACTAAAGACAACTAAAGACACAATTCTTTATCGTGTTTGGTGGATTTATAGCTAAATCTTACAAAAATATTACGTCTATAGTCGTCTTTAGCCATCTTTAGTCGTCTTTGTGGTATTTGCACGGACCGAGTAAATTCGCTATAGCATGGGACGGTAAAAACGAACGACATTTTGCAGCCATCAGAAGCGTTTTCTTGGCACCCAAAATGCATTAGTCCCACGCCCGACCGAGAACCTTACAGCATTCTCCTGAAGACTCAAGCAATAGTTGCTGAGCAAGGAAGACAGAGAAGGGAAAGAGGAACGAAAGAAATGGAGGGAAAGAGCGGAGGGAAAGGTTCAAAACACTGTTTAGGTTGTCCAATACCGACAACGATATGTGTAGACAGACATGCAGAACTGACCTTGTTGACCCTGGAAGCCCGGTTGTCCAGTAGCACCAGTAAGTCCACGACTACCTTGCACGCCCACCGGACCAAGACGTCCTCTCTGTCCAACTGACCCAGTTCCACCGACCTCACCTGGGACACCAGTAGCCCCGGGTGATCCCTGCCTACCAATATCACCAGGAGAACCTCGGACACCCTGGTCACCGACGACTCCAGTCCTACCACGAGCACCACTCGCTCCAATTAATCCCGCTGAACCCTGGAAACCGGTGAATCCTTGCGGACCTAGTGGACCAGTATCCCCCGGCTCACCGGACTCTCCACGCAGACCATCCGGACCAGGGAATCCAAATTCACCCGGTGATCCGGTGTCACCACTCACACCTTGAGGTCCCTGAGGTCCAGTCCATCCGAAAGCTCCCGCAGGCCCGACATCGCCCTTAGTGCCACCGGGGCCAGTAGCACCTGTTGGACCTCGAGGCCCGGCCAGTCCAGCTGAACCCTGGGCACCAGGATCACCCATGTCACCTTTAGGACCTGGTGGGCCAGCATCACCACGACTGCCTTGAGCACCGATGATTCCAGACTGACCCTGGACACCCGGCTGACCAGTTGTACCAACAGCACCTAGACACAGATACAGACACATATACAGACAGACACAGAGTGACACTGGGTGGACCAGTAACACCACGACTGCCTGAAGCACCGATGATTCCAGACTGACCCTGGACACCCGGCTGACTCAATGGTCTAGTGGTTAGCGCACTTGGAATTCGAGCTCGGTGACCCCGGTTCGAATCCACTATTCCATTGGGTAGCAACCTTAGGCAAGTTGTTTACTCACATTGCCTCCGCAGTTTCTCAGCTCCATGAAACTGGGGTACCAAAAGGGAGTTTTCGGCGCCTAAATGGTTATGGTGATTAAGTGCGCTAGATTAAGCTAAGCTTTAAGCTAAGCTTTAGAGCGCAGTATAATATAACCTGACTTAACTTTACATTTACCAGTTGCACCAACAGCATCTAGACACAGATTAGACAGATCCATAGACAGACACACAGAGAAACGTCGAGACAAACAGACTGCACCTTGATACAGCAGATAATTCCCTCTAACCTCTCTCTAGTGGACCTAGTCGTAGTTTGTATTACTTAGACCGCTATAAAAATCCCGGATTGATTGACTGAGGGATTGAATGATTGATAAAAACCAGCAGACAAACATCGTGATCTGCTGCACTAAAACAAACACATCTTTTAGTTCATAGTAGGGATGTACCGGATAGCAATTTTCAAAATCCGGTCAGATCATTAGCACTTGCCAGACTTCTCATACACGCTATCAGGCAGTAAGTAAAAATCTTTGCAGTTCAAGAAAAGGTCGCAGCTCTTACCGTTGGCGCCAGTAAATCCAGTGAATCCGGCCTGGCCGAAAGCGCCCTGAGGTCCAATGAGTCCTGTAGCTCCAGTAGGTCCAGTACTGCCTTGAAGTCCAGACTGTCCCTGACGTCCAGTTGGTCCTCGTTCGCCTGTACTTCCACGAGCTCCAATCTCACCCACTTGACCTTGTGCCCCGGGCTGGCCTGGAGCACCTGAGAATCCAGTATCACCCTCGAGTCCTGTGTCACCAACAGCACCACGAGGGCCTGGCAATCCGGTAGCTCCTACCTGACCAATACTACCTGCAGGACCCATCTGCCCTAGCTGGCCTGCAGTCCCTGGATCACCTCGAGTTCCCGGTAAACCAGGATCACCTTGAAGGCCAGCTAATCCCATCGGTCCAGGTTGTCCAGTAGCTCCAACAACACCCTCCTCACCGGTCAGTCCAGGATTACCTCTGCGACCAGCTTGACCTTTGACCCCGACCTCACCAAGGCGTCCTTCAGGTCCACTTGGACCAGTGTCGCCAGGGCGGCCACGGACCCCACGAGATCCGGGGAAACCCGCTTGTCCGTTGTTTCCCTGCACTCCTGTTTCACCCGTCACTCCTTTAGCACCGGAGAAGCCAGTGTCACCTGGGGTACCAGGACTGCCAGGGAATCCAGCGCTGCCAAACGCACCGGGATCACCTCTCTGACCTTTGGGACCACTAGTTCCAGTTGCACCTGCACAGCATCGACACAGCACGCAATAACAACGACAGCAACGACAACAATAGCAATAACAGGAACAACAACAACAACAACAACAACAATAATAATAGCAGCAACAACAACGTTATGATGTTGTAACACGAATCCAGCACTATATCCAGCAGCGGCGTGGGTTAGAAAAGTAGGCGGGGCAGGAAGTTGCAATTCTCCGACAGACGGCTGCAACTGTCCGACAGAGGAGATTACGGGAGCTCAAAATTTCAATTTTGCCCCTAAATTTCCCCAAAATAGCGTTTTGCATTTTTGGACGAAAATTTTCCCACAAGAAGAAAATTTTCCGGCAATTTTCAGACAACGCAAAATTTAGGGGGAATGTCCTCCCCTGTTCCCGCCTGCCACGACGCCACTGACTATATCATCACCACCACCATCATCATCATCATCGTCATCACCATCAGTTCATCGCTATCATCATTCTGCCCAACAGAGTAAAGCTATCACCGCGAGAGACCAAAATCTTTGAAGCAGAATGAACATTACCTGCTTCTCAAACAACCACCTGAGTGACGGAGTCCCGAAAATTTGCATTGAATCCTTTGCCGGTTGCTATATACATGGGCTAACATTCACCAGAAAGCTACTGTATAATGTTACTGTGCAACAGTTGTCAAATTTTTATACAATGCGTCAATTCAGAACAATGTCAATATAATTATAGCATGCCATACAGACGCAAAGCATCAGAAGGACATCGGTCGCTGTTCTGTCTGTTCACGCTATAAACCACTTACGACCAATGTTCCGCCACGATCTTTTTATCAGGGTATTAATAAACAGATTAATAGAAAGATATTTCAGTGATAATGGGCGTGTATGCTCTCAAAACTTGAGCAAACAAAATAAGTATAAATTTGTTCATTACGGCTTTGCACGCTTTACCTTTTGACGACGTAATTTTGATGCAAACAAGCGAAGATGTCGGTCTAGTGCCGACATCATATGCGGCCTTCCGCCTGGCCCTGCATACTACATACTCGCCCACCGCAACCTTGACCTTTGACCTTCTGAATTGAAAAGTGGCACATCGGTTACTCCTGCGCTGGTTTTTCTATGCCTGGTTTTTGTTGAGTTAAAAGACGTATGTAACAGACAGACGGACAGACAAACTGCTAAATCGGCACCTCTTAAGTTCTCTTACTTACTTGCTTACCTACACACACACACACAAGCACACATGCACAGACCTGTTACTCCCGGTCTGCCGGCTTCGCCAGGTTGACCTTCATTGCCACGAATTCCAGGACTTCCAGGCAGACCAGGCGCACCTTGTGGTCCACTGAGTCCAGCCAGTCCCATCTGTCCCGGATCACCGCGCTCTCCTGCCGTGCCAGAACTGCCAGTGTCTCCACCGGGTCCCACTGGTCCAGGTCTACCATCTGAACCACGACGTCCCTGCGGTCCTCGCTGTCCAGCCGGTCCGGCACTTCCAGTGAATCCAGTCGCACCTGTCACACCTCGGACGCCCTGTAATCCAGGCGTGCCTATTTGACCTGGACTCCCAGTTTCACCTGTGGGACCGCCGGGTCCCTGGTTGCCCCGTGGCCCTGCGGGACCCACCTGACCAATTGGACCCGTAGCGCCGGGCACTCCGGTGTCTCCACTGGGACCAGTCGCACCCGGCGGACCGTTTATACCTGCATCAACGAACAAACAAACACTATCATGCCTCGCGCACTCAATGACTCCTCGTGTCAGAACAAGAAGTTCAGCTACCGGCCGCTAAGACACACGGCGTTAGTACACTGTACATTCTACTGAGCACGTTTATCATCCTTCAGATTTAAGTTCAGTTTTTATCATCCTTAGAATAAGCAAAACACACGCAGCTAAAACCTACACTCGTTGTTAGCTGGATCAGAATTTATCACTTTCAGGCTGCTTAATTACACAACTTATTAATTAATTACACAACGTGTAGAATGTAATAACTCCAGGCAAACTTAACTACACAACTTAAACAATCGACTTGATTTTCAGGCTTGAAAAAATATAACAAACAATATCGAGAACAATAAATGTAGATGTTAGCTGAAACGACACGCAGAAATACCAAAGGCAGATACAAACAGTGACACTAACCGTGACGCTAACCGTAGAAGACTGGCTGGCAACTAGTGCACAGCACGTACCTTGTGGTCCTTGCGGTCCAGTGTCTCCAGGCTGTCCTCGGACTCCATTGGGTCCAGGAGATCCATCAGGTCCCGACTGACCACGCGTACCGACCCGGCCTGCAAATCCTGTCTGTCCAGTAGCGCCTGTCAGACCGCGTGGACCGGCGATGCCTGTGAAGCCTTGCTGGCCGATCTGACCCGGCTGACCCGCCTGTCCAGCGTCACCGGTAGCTCCCGGACCGCCGGTGAACCCACGGTCGCCAGGAAGTCCCGCCTGTCCCGGAGATCCGATATCACCTGGCGTACCAGCTGGACCGATGGGTCCAGCACTGCCTGCTGGACCTGGTTGACCATTAGGACCCGGCTGTCCTGAGAATCCCGTATCACCGGCAAGTCCCGGTGCTCCAGTGAATCCAGTGAATCCAGCTGAACCTGCCTGACCTGGTGCACCGATCTGACCGCTAGGACCCGGCTCTCCAGCCGGTCCTGATAGTCCAACATCACCTGGTTGACCCTGCTGACCTTGAGGTCCGGTGAAGCCCTGGAAACCCCTTTGACCTTGTCCACCCGTGGCTCCGGTTGGGCCAGGGCGTCCATTGACACCAGGCTGGCCTGGAGAACCCTGTAGGCCAGGTGATCCTTGTTGGCCTGGGTCACCGATAGGCCCAGCTATGCCATCAGGGCCTGGAGCACCACGTGGTCCAGCCTGACCTGGCTGGCCTGGTGCACCAACCTGACCCGCTGGTCCACTGCTGCCGGTAAAGCCGGGGAAGCCAAGCTGACCGTTGGGACCTACAACAGACATCATCAACTAGCTGGCTGAGACATACAGCGCAAGCACGTTTGCTTGTTAAATTATTTAAACTGAAATTTAGAAATGATTGAATTAAACACTGCACACACGCAAGCCGGATTACGGTAGCAAGCGCAAGTTACAAGATTTAGTTACTTAAAAAGCGTGTAAAGCTTTTCATGAAACCGCACCTCGATCTGTGATATGAGATCATACAGTGTTACATACAGTAGAATAGGTTAAAGACGTCATCTACGTCCGTGTATATCGTATTGTGTTGAAGATGCATCAGTTGAACATGAATGTTTATACACACCACCGCCAATGATGACCCTATCAGCATCTGGCTAGCTTCAAAGCTTATACGACACATCACGTGTTTAGCGGCTTTGATCACAAGAGTGACAGATGGACAAATAGAACTGCCACAGCACAGTGCCAGCCAATGACACAGTGCCAATGACACATGGTAAACCAGGCAGTGACACGGTGCCAGCGTCACGTGGTAAACCAGACAGACAGACTGTAGAGGCTGCAGTTAAGCAAGCCTACACAAATGCTTACCACGATTTCCAGCGACTCCTTTCTGTCCAGCCTGACCGACTGGGCCAGGAGCGCCTGTGTCACCACTAGGACCCGTTGCACCCGGAGCTCCCAAGAATCCCGTAGGTCCGGGCGAACCAACCAGTCCCGGATCACCTCTCCTACCACTCTGACCTGGTAGACCAGGACTGCCCTGCTGTCCAGCCGGTCCTGTAGCTCCGAGAGCACCAGCGATTCCACGGCCTCCACTCGCGCCAGTTGCCCCTGGAGCGCCCGCCTGCCCAGGACCGCCAGGCTGTCCGGTGATTCCTTGGCGACCAGCACTACCAGGACGCCCTTGCTGACCGCTGACGCCTGGAGAACCTCGTGAACCAACGTCACCGCGAGGTCCAGACGAGCCGGTTTCTCCTGGATCGCCTTGACGTCCCTGGAAGCCGTTCTCTCCACGGCTGCCTGCTGGCCCGGGGGCTCCGGTAGCTCCTGTAGACGACACACGTAAACCAGCCGCATACTACTCACGAGTTGAGTCACACAACAATGATAGCATAACTACGAAGCAAAGCAACAAGAAAAAGTCAGCTATTTAGACTCCGATATGTTACTTGCTTAAGAATATGCAATCCTGATAATCACATCCTGTAATCCAGCGATGAATCTAGTAAAGCTACTGTTCTGAGAAAAAAAAACGAAATCAGTCAGTTTTTTTTCTTCCAAAGACTTACAGCAAAATATGACAACAGTCGGACAGAGCTAGCAAAGATGAGGATGACGAAATGTCAAAGAGCAACCTGTAGGTCCACGGTTGCCGGGTTGTCCTCTCTGTCCTTGTTCTCCCGGCTGGCCAACAAGTCCCAGTTCACCTTTGCTGCCTGTGTCGCCTGCATCTCCACCAAATCCAGTGGCACCGGTAGCGCCGATGGATCCATCACTGCCTGGCTGGCCACGCTGGCCGTCCGGCCCACGCGGACCCGTTGCCCCGGTACTTCCTTGGGGTCCCGATGCTCCGGTAAATCCCGCTATACCAGCGACGCCTATCGGTCCAGTAGCACCTCGTTCGCCGACTACATTGGAAACTCCGGGTTCTCCCGGAGGTCCCGGTTGACCCCTCGGTCCCGCATCTCCCTTCTCACCCCTGCGACCTCCCACTCCGATAGGACCTGCGTTACCCTCAGGACCCGAGAGCCCAGTGTCACCCATTTGTCCGGCCGGTCCCGAGGCGCCAGTTGATCCAGTCCAGCCGGAGTCTCCAACAGGTCCAGTGAATCCTGTAGCACCCTTCTGTCCAGGCTGTCCAGCCGATCCCAGCTGACCTGGCTGACCGGTAGCTCCAGTTATACCTTGAGGACCGCGCAATCCTGGTGATCCAATCGATCCAGGCTGACCTGTCCGATCACACGCAATACAGAGTTACACACAAGCCTCCTTACAGTCTAGAGCTTCGACAGCGCAACACCAGATTTGCACAGTTTAAACGACTACTGAAGATGTTTTTGTTCGACTGAGGCTGCGGCGCTTTCTGGCGTTTTTTGTTTAATTGCGCCGGTTACAAGTACATTTACTTACTTACTTACTTACTTACTTGACCGAACAATCAATCAACCAATGGAACGATGAATCAATCAATCAATGACAGCTGCCTTGATAGTCCAGCAGATAGCAAACGGTTCAAACGTGACGTACGCAAAAGCACTGTAACAAATGCATGCAACTTAGCTGCCGTTAAAACGGCTGTAAGTGAAAAGTAAGTAAGTAAGTAAATTTAATTGTAACGAGGGCAATTAAAGAAAACGTCACAATGCGCCGCAGGTTCAATCGAACAGAAACGACTTTAGTCGTCGTTGATATGACCAATCAACAGCGTCCAATTATTCACTGCAATAATACATTTTCTATCACCATCACAATGCACTAGAAACAATCGTAAAACGCTGAAAGTAACAAACACCACGTCCACATGCAACATTATGATATTTATTATTTCTATAACCAGCATTGAGACTAGAGACTTTAAGGCCAATATGTCTGCACGCGTAGGTACCGCTAGCACTGATACACAAGTTACGCTGTTTTCATACATGCACCAAGAGTTTGCAAATTCTGTTCCTGGTTTTTATAATCGCTGATTTTTCAATTTTGTTTGATCAGCCAACCGCTGGGCCGGTAAATTTCAAGTCAGGTTGGGTCTGCGAAAAGTATGCTGCAGAAATTAATAACGAATTAATCGATTACTCGTGAAAAATAATTTGTTTTGTTGATCAATTAAAATTCAGACAAAATTGTGCACTTTGAAACATCAGTAACAGAGGCGTAGCCAGGAATTTGATTTGGGTGGGTATAAATGTTAACTAGTCATTGCAAGGAGACAAAACAGCCACATAAAAAAATTAAGGTAGACTGATTTTGGGGGGTATATATACCGATATACCCCCGTCGCTACGGCACTGATCAGTAACCTCACTAATATGCGCATTTTGCACAAGACATGTCGTCAAGATTTGTGCTTTTGTACTGTTTGTATAGTGTATTACAGGGTGAACCAAAAAAACACCCCAACACAAAAATTACGATATCTCAAAAATGCGCATACATTTTTATACGTTATGAACGTTTGCTTAGAAGACAACTGTGCAAACGTACGCTGATTTTTGCGGTATTTACTCGACATGTGTCAAATTGACGGAAACGCAAACTTCAAGAACGAATTTTGCAACTGTGCAGACTATACAAAAGGCTGATTTTATTATTAAAGTAATCGAGTGCCCAATGCCACATTTTTCGTGATGTCACTGTGACGTAGGCGTAATTATTTGGTATACTGTAAAAATTAATAATAATTTTTTGAATATTTTAAGACATTAAGTCATAATCGCAGTTAAGATTACAGATCTGGTCATGGGTAAAATATCATACGAAGGCAAAATGCGGATTCAGACATTCCACGAAATTGGTTTTGGATAATCAATAATTGTTAGAAATTTTCCTGAAAAGAGTTGAAAGCTTAGCTCTGTAAGAGCAATCTTCTTATCATTTTTCATTAGCTAGTTAAGTTTGTGCAGTTCTTTAAAAGTGTTTTTCTTCGTTGGAAATTCATGAGAAGTTTGATACATTACGCTGTTGGCTAGCGAAAATCAAACACTGAATTTGATCCTGTACCAGTTCGCCAAATATTAACTGAATGTAGCAAAATTAAGCAGGCTTACGAAGTATTGTGTGCTAAATAAACGAGAAAAATTTGGTGCAAAAATATTCTCACACTACACAGATATCGTGATGTTCGTGTTGGGATATTTTATTCTCACTCAACTTGTAGTGTTAATTTTGTACTTTGTGGGCCCCCACGACCAGACTACTAATTCAACTACGCATTAGCAAATAAACTACATCATGGTAACTTTTTTCCAATTTGCTTTAGTTTACGAAAGAGAACAACTACCAGCAGCATTAAATTCTGCAGTTTTCGTAGTTTTTGTGATTGACTACAAAAAGTGTTCAAAATATATAATCAATTAATTGAAGTTACTTTTTGTAAGTTAATCGATAACATTTTTAATCAGTACGAACCCTACTACTGAAAAGTGAACATTTTGTAACCAGAAATGTGTGCAAACCGTAGGCATATGGAATCCAACCAACAGCGACACAGAGTTGGCACAATATGAAAACATTCTAATGCGCAATTAAAAGTGTAATTGAAAGCTGAGCTGTGCAACCGACCTATGCTGCCGGCTTGTCCTTGAGGACCTGGAGCTCCCTGAGCACCAGGGTCACCAGATAAGCCACGTAAACCTTGTTGACCAACCAGTCCAGGTACACCAGTTGCTCCAGTAGGACCTGGAAAACCAGAAGAACCAACAGCTCCAGGGAATCCGGTAGATCCGGTGACACCAGTGAATCCTCCGAAGCCGGGAACACCCTGCGCACCACGCTGTCCTGCTGCACCGACGGCGCCCGGTGATCCAAGCTGTCCCGGGTCACCTGTAGCACCTGTCAGACCACGTGGACCAGGTGTACCTGGATTACCAGACGGACCTGTGTCACCCTGTTGACCAGGCTGTCCAATCGCTCCAGCCGGCCCTGGACCTCCGCTCTGTCCAGTGAAGCCACTTGGACCAGTAGCGCCAGCCGGACCAACTCTACCAGTTGGACCAGGTGAGCCGTCTATTCCCATAGAGCCACGCTGGCCAGGTGAACCGACCGGGCCTGTGTCACCTGTATCACCAGCTTGACCAGGTTGACCTGATTCACCTGGCTGACCGGACTGGCCGACATTACCTCGCAGACCCGCTGACCCTGGGCTGCCTTGGGCGCCAGCTTGACCAGGGAGTCCTGAAAGTCCACGTGCACCAGGTTGACCTCTACTGCCCGGTGACCCGTCAGAGCCTTGAGGACCCGGACGTCCGGTAGGTCCGGCAAGTCCCGGTTGTCCTTGTGCTCCGGGTCTTCCATTATCTCCGGCTGGACCGGTGAATCCTGTAGCACCGGAATCTCCCGGACTTCCTCTCTGTCCTTGCTGTCCAGGCGACCCAACTGGACCTTGTGGACCTGCCAATCCGGGTGCACCGAAACTACCAGCAACGCCAGGCTGACCGGGCTGACCGATTGCTCCAGGCTGTCCTTGTGGACCTTGTGGTCCGGTATTACCAGATGGACCTCGGGGTCCTTGAACGCCACCTTGTCCAACTCCACCAGGTGATCCGATCTGTCCTGGCTGCCCGCCTGGTCCTGGATCGCCAGTGTCTCCCTGCGTGCCTTTCACGCCACCTTGGCCGGGTTGACCTCTCTGACCTTGGAAACCTCGTGGGCCAGTTGCTCCGTTTGGACCTTGCACACCAGGCCCTCCAGACGCTCCAGTACCGCCAGTGAAGCCAGTACCACCCCTTGAACCACGATCACCTTGCTGGCCGATATTACCAGGCGAGCCTATGTCACCTGGAATACCAGCGGCACCAAGAGCTCCTGGTGATCCCAGTTGTCCTTTGGGTCCGGTAGGTCCGAGCGGTCCACTCTGTCCAGCAATGCCAGGCTGACCTGCATTGACAACAGAACACTCGCACCGTATTACTACTGAAAGTACCACACAGCAGCAGAGCAGCAACGTCCAATGAATGATAACAGCAGTCAACCGTGTGCCACGTTCCCAGTATTTAGCTCACCAGCTCTGCACTTAGTGTTTAATGTTTGACCATCCTAATACGCCGTCTATACGATATTGCTCGTCTGTCCGTCTCTGTTGCGTAAAAACGGGCTCCTGGCTTGATAACAAAAAGTGTAAACAAACAAAAATTGGTGTGAACGTTCCCCAGGGCAGGAGTGTACATATTTTCGGGTCAAAAGGTCAGGGTCCAGGTTGAAGTTTAGGTTGCACAATGCAGTGGGCAATTACACACAGCTAGGCGGACGGCCGCATGCCATGTCAGCACTGGGCCGACATCTTTGTTTTTTTTTTGTTTATGCCAAAGCTCAGTCAAAACCAAGGATTGCCTGCACGAAAAAATCAAAAAGTGCATCAGTTATGTAAAGGTGAAAGAAAACTTAACAAAAATAGAGCTGCAGAAATTAACGATTAATCACACGATTAAAAACTTTTAACAATTAAGAACATTTTAATCCCTTAGTTTCCGACTAAAGTCACTTTAATAAAAACGCATTATAAAGTAGATAAACGACAACGTTTGACAAGCAATCATCACTTTCTCTAGAGAACGTGACTGGATAAAACAGACACTTTGTCCTACTAATGATAATATAGACCTATTGCTGTCTCAGTGCATTTGTGGCAGCTGTTACCTGAATAACTTATAACGTTGATAAAAGCATGCATTTTTCTTGCACAATAACCACTGTTAGTTCTAATCAGATTTAATGACTAATTATTCACTATTTTTTGAAAAGTCGTCAACTATTAAGTCATTGCAGAAAACTCAGCAACGGACCTGGATTTCCTGGAGATCCCGGATCGCCCGTCTGTCCCGTTGCGCCTTGAGATCCTGGCTGTCCAACGGGTCCTTGCCGTCCTATTCCGCCTGGAGTTCCCTGCGGCCCAGCCAAGCCGGGTTGTCCACGGGCGCCTTGCTGTCCTGGGGAGCCAGCCGGACCAGTGTCACCTGCTCTACCGTCTGTACCTGGCTGACCGTCTCGACCTTGCACACCTTTCAAACCTAGCAGACCGACTGCACCGACGATGCCAGGCGAACCGATAGAGCCAGCCGCTCCAGAGAATCCCGTATCACCGGGAAGGCCTCGCTGACCAGGGATACCAGGTGCTCCAGCAGTGCCAGGAGATCCTGGACTGCCTTGTAGACCTCGAAGTCCTGCTTGACCGATCTGACCAGTGGGACCTTGTAAACCGGTAAATCCGGTAGCACCAGTTGGACCTGAGGGTCCAGTGTCACCTGACGAACACAAATCATTCATAAGTTTACGTTATACAGCGATGCCACGACTATAACCATCGTCATGATTGCTATAATACCGTAATGTACTATTAACAAGTCTTATCACCATATGTCTCTCACTACGTCATATACGCAGTACAATGTACGATAAGATTTGTTTTTTTT
>Ga0056124_1000358_pt1 | contig 14232 bp, 13 predicted proteins | sample WorMetHEROISLAND_2_FD_70069 | JGI IMG/M metagenome (GOLD analysis project Ga0056124, IMG submission 70069) | Marine gutless worms symbiont microbial communities from Max Planck institute for Marine Microbiology, Germany - Olavius sp. 4 HERON ISLAND | ecosystem: Host-associated > Annelida >... | reverse complement strand
TAATCAACACTTAAAACAGACTAAATGATCATCAAAATCAATATGTAAAATGCTTTGCTTAAATTTGTTCAAAGAAGCAAAATCAACACTGTCAGGCAGAGCTGTATATGTACAACATAGCAGAATTTCATCCGTTTTCATAGTTTATGCTTTGCTGGCGTGCTACAGACAGCTTCCATCACAGAACAAGCAATGTCTGAAGATGGCCAGCTGTCTACACTGTCTAAACCAGGTCGGACGCATACAACGATTGTATCATCAAGTCAGCATACATTAAGTCAACAACAACAACTCTATAAACCTACCGTCGTGGTTGTGTTTGTTGTACGCAATGATATTTCAAACATGCCGACGTCCATAACACACACATAGTCTACAGCAGATAAACACATCATGTAATAAGTATACAATATTCTAGAAACTCGTATTGGCCAATTGTCAATTTACATAATCATCATTGGCATTAGCACACAGTAAACTAGAACGTGATTCTTCTAGCAGATTTTCAAGTTTGTAAAACAGATCGCTTCAAAATTATCAAAATTTATGCTCCTGAATTCTTTTTATGAAAGATTCAAGCTTACGTTGAAAAGAGGCTCTCCTGTAATATTTTGGCATTTGGTGTTAGAAGCATTCCTGTTATTGTCCCCCAAAAAAACTAAGCAAAATCGTTTTTGTCAGAACTTCATCAAATTTTCACCCAAACTGATCATTTGTGGCACAAAGATGGCAAAGACAATAAAATCATGTGAGGTGCACTCATTTTCCATCTGATCTAATTTGTGTCAATGCACTACCATGTTAAATGCAGATGTTCCAAATTGTTACATTATGCTGAGTTGCTGTCTGCAGCAAACTTTACGTTAGAGGTCTTGTACTTGCTATAGTGCTTCTTAAATGAGTCATCGCAACCAGAAGCGTGAATTGTCACGACCATTACAGCAGGGACTACAGTAAAAATATCATGCAAAACTAAAAACCACAAAAATCTCACTTTTCTTAACATCGATCTCTTTGGCGTGAACTTTGTCAGACAAGTACACAGCACCATCATCAAGAAGAAATCTGAACACAGCACAAAATATGCATTCATAACAGACGTATAAAGTCACCAAACAACATGCTAAAACTAGTTGTAAGAACAAATGACAACATATGCACTATGCAGTTTCAGAACTGGGTACAAAGGCAGTCCACAAATTTTAATACAAGCAATATTCTTTTAACTTCACTCTATTTTGCATTTTTTGAACCACAACCTGTAATAAAGAATAATTAACTAATCAACAATCATCAACACTTTAAGCTGATCGACTATTCTCCAGTAAAGTACAACCAAAATGCAAGTTATTCACAATAGTTTTAACTCAGTGGTAAATTGGCAATATTCTAGCCTTGACCAATGAACTTGCTGTACATAAGACGTGCAGAAGCACATGCATCTTGGTATGTAACTACCGATAGTCATTGAGATAAATGCAGCTTGACCATATCTTCATGGATACAAGCAATGGGCACCAGTGTAAAAACACTGCATAATAAAATACCAGTGTATCCAGAATACACTGCATAAGCTGACATCTGGCTGAGGGTAGCCACAAAAATCTCACCCTATGAGAAACTTTACCATTTGTATACAGTCATATCCATAACTGATGATTACAGACTTCACATGATGCACACCAGATGCAGCTGTACAAAGACAATCATCAATTTCTGCAACGTGAATTCTATACGGACTTCATAGTTTAATGACCCGTGAGATACAATGTCAGTAAAAGGTCTGTGACTAAGTGATACATTCAACAGACAGCAGCTGACATCAAGTGTCAAGTAGCAAGCTGACAGACCTGAGTAGCGAGACCGGCGAATCAATGACAACGTTACTCAAGACACTGAACGTCTCCATTGTAACAAGTGCACGGTAGTTGAGGTATAACGGCCTACATAAACAAACCACAGCTCACGATTACAGATTCTGCGAGACATAACTCATCAGCTGCTCAAACACGGCAGTATTTCAACCACACACAAGCACTACCAAGTCTTGTACAAACACAATACCTTGGTCCGCTCAACAATGTCGCCGACTTGCCTGGCCGCCGACCTCTCCGTTCTGCTGGCACCAACCGTCTGGCAGTGCCGCCAGTTAAGTTGACAACTGTTGCCAACCGGGCTTTCCCAGTTGTCGGCCCACGTACATGGAACGATCTGCCAGACGACGTGACTTCAGCCGAATCGTTATCCACCTTCCGTCAGCGACTTAAGACTCATCTGTTTATCAAATCCTTTTTTCTGATTATTCCCTTGTCTGGACTTCACCTGACCTTCTCTAGTGGACCTAGCAGTAGTTTGTATTACTTGGGCCACTTTAAAAATCCCGGATTGATTGACTGATTGACTGAATGATTGATTGATTGATCGATTCTATGAAACTACTCAGCGGTGTCTACACCATTTAAACCTTGGAGCAAACGCTCCATCACAAAAGTAAGGGAGAAAAGTTTTCTAGCCCACTGAAAATTTCAAATCATATTGACTTTCTCTGTGGCATGTTTCCAACTGCAGTTTTCAGGCTCAGAATGTCTCACAAATGATGGCGGCTGGGATTTTGCTCCAGATCCCACCGAAATAGCTTACAACAATCAGGCCCCCTGCTAGATTTAGGGGCAGGAACCCGGAAAAAAATGACAAAATGGCGAAGAACGGGGAAGGGGAAAAAGAGGAAAGGAAGAAATGGGGGAATGCTTCATGGGCTCAAGAGTCCGGGATAAATGCCCATAAAACTAGTTCACAGGCGAGCTGCTAAACGGACTTCTAGCATTAAACCATATTGTCATGAATCCTTTGTTGCTTTGATGATTAAAAGCATATTTGGCCTTTCTAACCATGTACCATGCTAAAAGTACACCTAGAAATACCCCAGCAGAACAGCTTCATAGCTGGTGAGAAGGTACGATATACATGACAAAAAGCAATAGGCAGAAAGAGCATATGGCTGAGTGCAGACTAAATCTAGAAAAACAGACTCTGGCTAGACACAAAGCAAAGAAGTGTGAAAAGTGCTTGTAGTAACATAATGGTACTTTGTACAGACAGTTTTAACAGCACCTGAACTAAACTACAATAACAGCTGCAACATTCGCATAGTCCAAATCATACAACCTGCCTGTCCACTCCCTCCGATGCTCCTTTGAAGTTAGAAAATCGAAATCACCAGCAGCTAAACTAACACGTAATCAAACGGCAGCTAAACTGACCTGTAATCAACAGCGCAGCTCCACAGGTGACTATGAAGCTCAACAACAACTTGCGGCAATGAGTAGCCGGGAATTTCGAAGTCTCGAACATTGAAGAAGTCCATAATCTGCAGTTACAGCAACAACAACAGAACCAAATACAATACATCAGCAGTAGCATACAACACATACAGCTCAACTGAAATTACACATGTAGACATCAGTCTCGGGCTATGATGCGTTAAACACAAACTGATGTCAATCACATTGAAATTCCTCAGTGGCGTAGCTAGATTTTGGGGGGCCCTTGTGCACACCTTCATCGGTGGGTCCCCAACTGAAACAAAAAAAAAATAGGCGTATGCCAAAATGAACATAGGCCGCGCTACAGAGTACAGAAATACGTCACAGGTATTCATAGGCGTAAACTTGTTAAAAATTGTCGAAGGCACTCGAACGGAGGCGGGAGTGGGGTCTGGGGAAGGGGTCTCCCCCTCTCCAGTGGGGGTGGGGTCTGGAGCCCCAGAAATATTTTTTTTTGACTTTGTCCTTCGAAATGTTGAACTTTTCAGTTTTATGCATTTTGGACTCTGGAACAGGGAGATAGTATTTACGGCCCAGGCGGTTGGGGGCCCCTGAATGCCGGGGGGCCCTTGTGCACTGCACAACCTATTGCTATGCCACTGAAATTCCTGTTCAGCACCATAGCTTTATTGCAAAATATGCAACTGCTTGTACTTTTTCACGCTGTAAATACAACAAGCCAAAGTTATGTTGATACAGAAAAGCACGCTAAGTCATTAACCTGTTTGGACCACATCAAGTTGCTGTCAACATTGCAGTGTTGTAACGTTGCACCACGAATGCCAAATGACACCAAGTATTTCTGCAAGTCAAACAGCTGGCTTCAGTGGTGCCTGAAAACTGGACTGATTCACGTACAAAAAAAAAACACCAAAAATATTTTTAAATCATGGTAACTGCTTATTACAGTGTTTGAGTTATGCCGTCGCTCCATATTTTGTGCTGTGTCGCTACAATTTGAGCAAGGATTACTTCTATAATTAGAAAAATTTAAAACTTAAGTACTATTTAAATACTATTGAAACAGTTCAATCCTACTGACTGCTGAAATACTATTTTAAATGGTGAAAATTTTTGACTATCGGCATTAGTATTTAAATAGTAAGTTTAACTATTGGTCCCAGCACTGCCATTTGTAAGCCTTCTCCATTTAAGTGAACCAACATCTTTCTGATTTCAAGGTAGACTTGTGTAACACATCGAACATCGACACAATAAAAATTGTTCTATGTATAAAAAAAAACAAAGACCGGGCCGAAGTTCGAACCTTAATATTCTGCAGCGTGTCAGTGTTGATGCGTATAGCAACAGTGACCATGTCTTCAGTGTCAGGTCCCTTGCCAACCTTGCCTCTCAGTCGTGAACAGATGCCATCCTCAGACATGTGAACCGTTAGCCGGACATGATCACGCGGTGAGTGGCTGCTTGTTGTATTAGTGAGACATTCAACAGACGTTGGGACGACGTCGTTAACAATGCGACCTGTAATACAACACACGACTTCCCTGTGTAACAACTGTACACTGGCAGTGTCTAGCAACATCAACAACTCTGACCTGACACTCACTACCAACAGTTGTACGAGACCTAACTTCACTGCTGTCATCTTTCTGCACTAGTATTAAATGGCAATAACTCATCATAGCATGCTCACGACTGCCTTTGCTGTAAGAACTGGAACGCTGAAATTTCCATACTAAGCTGCACACTATTTGTAGTAATGGTAGGAATGACGGTAGGCTGCAGCAGCAGTAGCAGCAGTTTGTGTTAACTTTCACTAACACCAAACTGTAGATAACAGAAACAACACACACACAAACCAACAACAGCATACGTCGGTCTTCAATCATCAAAAAATGCATTAAAACAATAATGCAACAACAATGGCTAAGGTGGTTTTGACGTGAAAAAAGTTGAGATATGAAATGCAAGTGATTATTTTTTTTTACAACAGATGTCAGTGGCTGTATACATACGAAAATAAACAATAAGTGCACAAATTTATCACACCAGTTCCGGAGAGAGAATAAACACACCATTGTGATAAAGCTGAGCACGATGCAGCTGAATACAGAGCAACTGTAGCTCGGGGTCACCGTTGTGACCGATGACCGCCAGCAGAGTACCGTCTTCTACTTCAAGCAATAGTCGCCCGTGAGACGCTTCACCATCACTGCCCTGCATTACACACCAACAACTGAGTCGATGTACACTGTGCCCCCAAAAAACGTCCCACTTGTCATTGTCAATATCTTCACTAAATATTAACCGATTTTCAAAGTTCTTTCACAGGCACACTGTGCTAAATATCCCACTACGCACAGCGTCATTACACTACCTTGTGAAATAGAAATCTGTGAAAAACTAACAATAATAGGCAACAAGCGTACTGGTAAATGAAAGACACTTAAGACCAACATCATGGTGAATGATCTGTACGATGCTACATTGTGTTAAACCTGTCTCTTTGGATAGATGGAGAATAGGTGCAGCTTTATTTTTAGGTCCAAAAATTTGGGTGCCCCCCCCCCCGGAAAAAAAATTGTTGGCAGCAAAAATCGAAAATTGGCGCAAAATTCAGAGTATTGGGGCCATTAACTTTGAAAAAATTGTTTGGGGGAGGCCCACCAATTTTGGGACCTACATTGTCCAAGTGCCCATACTTCCAATCATGTGTGAAAGTTTCACAGCGATCGGTAGAGGCAGCTCGCAGGTATACCTCTGCAAGATGCCATAAAAGAAAAAACATCAGCAGCAAAACGTAAGACCGCCGCAAACTACCGTCCCGGGCAGCCTAACAAGGGTCAATCCATGACTAAGCAACATCAACTTATACAAACCAAAGACAACTATTAACTGTGACAAATTCATAATCTTAATAATTCAATACAGATGCTAACCAATGTTTCTATCAATGCCACAGATGACGAGAAAATAATCATTTAAATAGACAACTGTCACATCATGTCCCAAAAATGCACAAATACACATGCCTATTCAAACAATTCAACCAAATATCATACAATCACAAGAATTGAGAAATTGTAATACAAACACAGCTAGAAAAAATAATACAACAAAATTGAAAAATACCACACCAATGCCAAAGAACCGGAACAACACTAGATACCTGGTTAGCAGCAGTACAAGCAAGGAGACGTCCTTTGCTAATAGTCAAAGTGAGACAAAGTCGACTTTGCCTCTCAACACGGTCTTGCCACTGCTGGCCAACGTTCCGTCTGCGTGCATCAGACATTGCATAGAAGTTGTCGTCCGCATCATCGGATTCTGAACTCGAGTCTACACATGTCGCAAACAGTCCATGTATAAATAGAGGAGCTCGTAATCGTTATAATTGGTATTAATAATTAACTATACAGAAGTTAACGATTAGGCAATCATTAGATTTGATTAAAAACCAATGGTGGCAACTGTCCGAGAAAATGCATGTTTTTATTTAACACGTCACTCAGCTAATCTACGTGAGAATAAATGATGATGATGATGATGCTGATGAACTTACAACGCCAGCAAGGTCCAGCAACTACAAAGACCTGCGACACATCACAGTACACGCCAATGAACACACTCACCATACTGGATGCCAGACTTGCAAGCCGAGAAATTCTCCGAGACTGGACCCTGATGCATCAGCTGAGCGACCAGTTGTGGACTCCAAGCTGAGCCCGGCATAAAGCTGTTAGTTTCCTGTGTGTCGATTGGCTTCGGTGCCATCGGCTCCCACAAGACCAAATCATTCAGCAGCCTATCATCAACAATGACACACAATTTCTTGACAGGAGTTTTTTTCTTTCCATTACTACCAACTCAAATAAACCAAAAACGGCTAAACATCGTAAACTTAAAGCAAAGATCAGAACAAGAGTTTGTTATGTTGTTTTATGACTCCTGGTGCACACAAATAAGAGGACTACACTGGCTAGATGCATATATCAGGAGACATATATTGTTGATACCTGGATCACATTTACACAGTATATGTATACTGACTGACTAATTTTATTAACGATGCATCACACATGCATTAGTACACAGCACAGAAGCAAATTTAGTGATAGGATCGTTTTAGGAAGGCACACATACTTTCTGTTAATTCTGTAGTGAGACAAGGCCCCCGTGCTAACTACAATTATGTACACAATTACGTAAAAAAAAACAATAATAGTAATAGTAAACGACAATATTTATGGTGTTGTCATCACAGCACTGCCACTGTGATAGTTCACACGGTTCATCTGATGAACATAGCACGAGCGCCGGGTGGCCGACCTTTGAACCAAGCCGGTTGACTTGAGCCACAGATCTGCCTAAACTGCCAGCTATAGTACTACATGACTGATTCATTAATTCACCATCGCCAATATGTCATTTCCTACTACTGAGCCAGATGCGCGAAGGTGTAGGTAGTGTGTAGGCAAGGGTTAAAGGAACCTAATGGGTTAAGCGACCGCAGCAGCAGCTGCGAGTCAATAGCGTAGGACGCAGCTCAGTAGTTATCATCACTCGCCATCGTGCCTTGCTCGTGAAAAGACGTCTAATACAGGCGCGCACCGATCGCGCAGATTGTGATACAGCCGCCTTAGAGTCTCGTGTTTCCCGTTAGCCAACAAGACAAGAACAAGACAAGAACCTACCCCACGCAAAGAACCATCACAAAGGCTTGAATCAACCTAAATGGCTGGTTACGCACCGAGGTGGTTTACCTGCTCAGTTACATGTCGAGGTACTAACCAGGCCTGGTGTAGAGTAACACAACATGTTAGCGCTATGCCATACCAACAACCACTGAACCACCAACGACAACGAACTAGAAAACGCTCGTGAAAGTGCACATTTCGGCCCAGTCAATTTTTACAAAACAGTAATTTAAACGCATTTTGTGTATTTTTTAGTTAATAATAAAATAATTAACTAAAATTCGTTCTTTCTTAATGTTAACGGTGCTGCTGGTGACGTCACGTACAATACACAACCTGAGGGGGATGTAATGACGTCATAACTATTATGACGTCACGCCGCGCTGCTGCACACACACACAGGCAGACAGACAGACACACGTCGAGTGAACACATTACCTGCACTGTTCACTGCGTTCACTTGGCGGAGACAAATAATAATATGAAACAATATTATGATACCGGTTGTAGATGACTTCAAAGAAATCTCGGTCAGGCAAGAAGACGTTGAGATCGTGAAGAGTAAGATCAAGATGCAGCTGTGTATTGCTGATGGCAGACTCTTGAAACTCGGCGACGTCTTGCTTGTCTCCAGGCATCAGCAGCTGACAGACACCAGCACAGTTTATCACACGCATCTCTTGGCTGCCACAAGTCAACTCAGCCTCCTACCCTCAGAAACGTAAACTGGACCCACTGTCAGCATGCTCTCTCACAGCTCTGCGACTGAGCTCGGTGCTCATCTCTGCTTACACGGTCCTGAGCCGGCAGTGCGCTGCGAACACAGCTCAGTTATACGGGTCCTTGGCCAAACATCTCCTACATACTGCCGTTACCTTCCCAGTGGTTAGGTCGGTACCAAATTATACTGCTCGGTGACAGAGGCACATATGTGCAAACAACTTGCCGAGGGCTGTTACCTGGCAGTGGAACGGCCGGAAGTCAAACCAGCGACCTCGCGATCACTAGTCCGACATGCTAACCATTAAGACTACCAAGCCACATTAATTAATCAAATCAATCTAAACACATTATATAGTGCCATACGCAACAGATGAGCAAAATTACAAACAAGTTTTTCAACAAATATTCCATGCTTTCAATTGTCAGACAATGTGTAGCATTTCCATCCATTTTCCCAAGAACTGCTAAGAATATGTGTTACTATAAAATGATCACAGAATATCAAGAGTAACAAAAGTAGACGATCAACCTCTTCATTTTCGTACATCACTTTGCGTGATGAGAACGGAGATGGTTGTGTCCTGCCTAGCTGACATGCACCATTCAGCGGATCATTGGCGGCTGCTGGGGCTACTGATTCCTCCATTACATCTTCCAGTGCCGACTGCTTTAATGCATACTGCTTCACCACCAGCCTGCAGCAAGCCAATACTCAAACTGAAGCATCCTCTTCAGACAACTACATTAGCAGTGAAATGTGAGTGAATGAGCGAGTAAAGTTTAACTCGACACATTACAGGCCATTCATGCAATCACTTGCACTGGTACGGATGACAAAAATTAACAGCAAAATCAATCCAACCAACACAAAAAACCCAAAATACAATAATATACTACCTACTTATATACTTAGTACTTACCTACTTATACTACCTACTACCTACTTAGACATGCACACAAACGTAATACTAACTAACAAAAGACGCACACACGCATAATCTAACTATACCAATACAAAACTAAAAGCCTGGTTTAGGTGCCTCTTACATTAGCAGTAAAAACACCAGTTTTTTGGCCAAGAGACTCACAAGACTTCAGCACGTGCCTGCCTGGCAGGGCTGGGCCACATCAATCTCAGGATTATTCAGAATTCAAAATTTCTATAGAGATGTGCTGAATTTCAATTTTCAAAATCTGGCCGAAGCCAATTTGCCAGAAATGGCCAAATGCAAAACTTGACAAAGGCGGGGGCCAAAATACAATACATCCCAAAAATTTCAAGTACTTAAGTTCACCAAAAAATCCATGGCTGTTTGACCGGTTTCATACCATGTTAGTTATGGTAAGGTAAAAATGCTTTGTTTTAGAAAACAGTAATGAAAATCCAACTAGTATAAATTCAGTGAAATGGGCAGGGCAGGGCAGGGCACAGCCAAGCCTAAATTATAGCAGAAAACAGATTGGGACAAGCCAAAAAATGATGGGTAGGACCGGGCCTTGAAATCACATTGCTTAAATAGACTGGACGGATAACTCCTGTCAAGAAATACGAAGTTAACTAAACAGTAGAAATAACACTCAATTGTTTCATAAAATGTTGAACACGCCGTAGACTATACCGATAAAAGAAAGAAAAAACAAGAGAAGCGATACCGTGGCCAGTCAAAGCCAGCCTCTTGCTCTGAGGATAAAGTACTACCACCAGAGAACTGCAGAAATGACATTGCAGCTGCACCGGGACATTTCTGGAACAAACCTGAACAGACAACAAAATTCAAGAAACAGATTATGCAACGCCATACAGAACGTTCAATTGTTGCTCCACGTGTGAGGACTACGCAGTACTGGTGTTTATTTTATTCAACAGTTATTTTCTTCCTTTAGCTTCGATAAATCTGTATCTACAAAGAAGCACAGCAGGAACTTTAAAAAAAGTCTCCAGTAAATATATAAATCAGCTTACCTCGCCCACTTCTGCATGTAAGTTCGAGTTGTGTCAGAGACGAAGAGTTGTCGAGACTTGTCTTGAATTTTGCACTATCCAGCTCCAAGCTCAACTGTTCCGGGTGAAGGTTCCTCCGCCACCACGGCTTATCGACACCTACCCTCAGATCTACTTTGGGAAACCTTTACATCATACACAGCCATACAGCATGCAAAACAGCAACGAAAATCTAGCTCGTCTAGACTCAGTAAAATGAAAAGGCGGGAAATGGATTTTAGCAGAAAAAATGGCTGGAACAAGCCCTAAAAAATTGACCTGCAACTGAGAGAACAACAGTTCACGACATTCTCCACAACGTGCTGTAATATATTCTAATTTCACTTCATCAGATGCGCATGCATTTACAAAAAAAACGTTTTTAACTAACTCTTGCAAGTACTTTGTGGCAAACAGCAACACAACAAAACTGAGAAATTTCACGAACTGTCCGGCTATACCAGCAATGTCTACGAATATTGACAATGCTCACAATAATCAGAATTAAAGTAGAAATAATGCTATAAATATTCAACAACAGACAGCAGTGTGCAGCAGTCAGTATTGACAATATCATAACACATACAATCTTAACAACCACTTTCAAAGTCCACATGGATTGACTAATTGTCCCACCATCTCCAATAAGCCTATGATTATTAACAGTATTTAATGGCAACGTCACAAACAGATAGCAAATAGAACGTACCGCAATCGGAAAGTGATTTGTGAACATTCAACCTGCAGATCAAATTTTCTGCCAACTGATAACGAGTCTTCATCAATTGCTTGTGTGAAAAGTGATTGTTTTGACTGCACACAAACAACAATCAGTAATAAACTGATTACGGCCTATGCAAAGAACAGCTCAGAACTCACTATGGTCATCTGCTGTCATTTAACTCATCATCATCATCATCATCATTGCATAGCCAGACTAGGCCGTAGCGTCGCTCCGTGTCTGCGCTTGATGGCCCTGTGCCATAGATCAGCTGGAGAAATGCCGGAGTCCTGACGGGTGTGCTCCAGCCAGTTGTTGCGTGGTCTACGTTCCCATGAGTGATGAGGTGGTCGACCGAGGATGCATCGACGTGGCAGCATAGAGCTTGGTTGGCTAAAACAGCCTCTGATGGATGAGCATTGGGCAACGTGACAGAACAGCGAACACCGACGTTTTGCTGCCTACAGGTATTCCAACTCAGTCCAACAACGCATTCACATTCACTGGCTGTCCAAACAGTCAAATCTGTCACTGCTGAAATTAACATGGACTAACTTATCAGCACAAATGAGACTGTGACGTGCGGAATAAATACAAGGTTTTATAGTGCAGCCAAACAGCTAATAGAACTCAGTGACTGTTTGCATGTTTCATAGGTTTCAACTGGTATAATACTCACAACTTTAAAAAGCGTACTTCTAGCAAATCATTTAGCTGATATCAAGAAGAAACAACTGGATGAAAAGAAAAAAAAATGTTCAACTAAAAAACAAGAATAGTGTGAGTGACGGCAGATGCCGCGGTAAATTACCCAGCTGTGTTAATTATGCAAAATAAAGCATACACAGCATATGACAATGGCATCCAAAATGCAAGGTTCTAAATTATGTACATTACAGCCATCACATAAACGCTATATTAGCCGCAGTTCCACTTTGCAAAAACATACAAAACTGAAATCGACCTGCATTGGAACACTGTACTGGAATGATCGATAGACGCTGTTTGCTGGTCTGGTGGAAAACGATCGCGGATTCAGCAGCGCATGGATACGATCTACAAGTGTAATGTCAACTTCACACTGACAATGTGTCAACTCCACCTCGACGTCTGTCCTCGGAACACTTGGGCTTCTCTTAGACGTCTACGCACACAAACAACATGGAATGATATCTTTGAATAAACTCCTAGGTTGCAACAGTAACTAGTAAGTCATCAAATTACAACCTTTATTTAGTAATTTGTTGACGTTTTGGCAACCACTGCTGCCTTCCTTGGAACGAATTCTGTTCGCTGTTTGATGATACAGTTATTAACATAGAATATTTAACAGTTCACACGTCAAGTCATTAACAATACTCACCTATGTCAATAACAGACTGAAATGATAAGCCTCGGCGTTCACACAATGTTATTTTCTGGTCCAGACTACACGTATAACAATTGATTACTTTTTCCTTTCTTTTTGTATGAAGACAAGACAGACCGTTAAATTACTTCACTTTGAAATTCTTCAACAAGTTGCTAGAAACATTTCTACCAACTCTGAACTTTGTACAGACTTATTATTTGACTTATATCAGAAAACAGGGACAAATGCTTAATATACCATTAACTGTACGGTAAAGACACAATAATAAACACCAACATGCCATGTACACAAATTTGCAATATGCCATTACACTTCTGGAGATCCACTTCGCACTAATTCACTCGACAAATAGGAGAAACATAAATAACTATACACTGATTCATTCACCCGAATTACCTTTAGTGCTGCAATACAAAGCTGCTATGTACAAACCCTTGTGGCAGATTCATCGGACTTGAAATGCAGCCTGATGCACGGTGACACATTGACTAGGCTGGCGTACATGGACGCCGACAGCAACTTGGCAGCAGCCTTCTCACTCTCAATGAACGTAATTATCTGCCGTCAACATCAACCACTGACTTAACTATCAGCCCAAACATCATTTCATCATCGTAACGTTAGACAGTTGGTAGATTAAAATCACAAATGTGTTACTTTAATCCATACGCGCAACAAAAACTGTAGAAAAAGGCAACACAAAGCATTTCCGCAGCCACCCATGTGTAACAAGACCATGATAATTTCCGATTCTGTATCTTTTCTGTATATACCAGGTGCGGCAAAATAAAGTAAACCCCTAAAGTTTTCCGCTGTTTTCTCAGCAACCGTTTGGAATTTTAATTTCAAACTTTACACATTTATTTTCTGTAATGTTCGACATCTAACTGCCAAGTGAAATGTGATTCTGTTGAAAAACGACGAAGTTATAGACTTTTTAACATCACCGCCTACCGATTTTTCAGCGTTTAAAATGTTCAAGCTACAACACCAATTCAATAACATCGTTTAAACAACACAGTTAACTTAACTAATCATTAGATGCCAGAATTCTATTGTCACTGTGAATGTTCGAAGTGTCCACCGCCAGCTCCAACACAAGCCTTCAGTCGCTTTGAGAAGTTTTTCTACAGCTTTGTCGATCGGTCCCTGTGGCAGGTTGCCCCAGATAACCTGAAGCGCTTCCTTGAGTTTGGTCATTGTTTTCGGCTTTGTTTTCAAATACTTTAAAAGAACGATAATATAGTGATAATTAATAAACAAAATAACTTACTGTTTATCAGCACGTCATTGTGACGTCATCGGCAGTAACCTGGTAACTGGTTTTTGAAAATTAAATAGCATTTCAGCTTGAACATTTTTTTTCTATAACTTTGTCGTTTTTCAACAGAATCACATTTCACTTGGCAGTTAGATGTAGAACATTTCAGAAAATAAATGTGTAAAGTTTGAGA
>Ga0056124_1000357_pt1 | contig 14240 bp, 5 predicted proteins | sample WorMetHEROISLAND_2_FD_70069 | JGI IMG/M metagenome (GOLD analysis project Ga0056124, IMG submission 70069) | Marine gutless worms symbiont microbial communities from Max Planck institute for Marine Microbiology, Germany - Olavius sp. 4 HERON ISLAND | ecosystem: Host-associated > Annelida >... | reverse complement strand
TTTTTGGTTGGGTACTTGTACTTGTACTCAAAATACTTTTAAAAAGTATTTTACCCATCACTGATTACAACAATATAAGAATATAAGTTTGTAAGATGACTATCATCATATCAGAAGTATCAGAATAGACAGACTTAATAATATTAGCACTGTACCGCAAATATTACGGTGTTCCCATTGCACTATATCGCTGACGTTATAGGCATATAGGCATGCAAGGAGCGAAGATACTTAGCTGGTCACTAGGAAACACGCAGAAAGAACATAGTCACAATGTTTTGCGGCACTTCGACAACTACGTCAATCCACCGCTCAGTGTCACGGTCACGACTCGCCAGCCACGTTCCAGTTTCTGGTGGTCACTGGTTTTATCCAGGCTGAACTACGTTAACGCCTACTGATCAGCCTCCCGGCCTATCTTTTACGACTTCAGTCAGTGCTAAATGTGGAGGCACGGCTCATCTATACTAGAGATCCGCGGACCACATCACCGACGCTCTTGCCAGTCTTCATTGGCTGCGCGCGTCCCGGAGCGGATCGAGTACAAGGTCGCCGTACTGACGTACAAAGTTCTTCACGGAACTATACGCCTCCGCGGTACTTAATTGGGTCCACTCGTTCCTGTCGCCGATCTGCCCGGCCGACGGACATTAAGCTTACGTTCTGCTGGCACCAATCGTCTGCTGGTGCCAACTGTCAGACTTTCATCAGTCGGTAACCAACCACCGGGCTTTCACGGTCGCTGGACCTCGTGTCTGGAACACTGCCGGAGGACATAACAACATCCCAGTCACTCTCAACCTTCTGTCAACACCTCAAAACATCTCTTCAGAAAGTCATACCCGGACATCATCATCTAAACTCGCTGTTACTGTTTGACCTTGAAGTAGCTCTGCTACTAAGGCTATACTCTGATTGATAGATCGATTGATCGTGCAATAACTTTCCAGGTACCGTATATGATTTCCGTACATCAACGTCACACGAGACGGACGGACTGATTGCACTACCAGCGCCATTGCTATTGTATGGTGCGGGTAAAACTAAGGATTTAAATCGGAAAATGATAAAACAAAAACAGTTATCTAGGAATTTATCTGAATTTCTAGGAATTTGTTTGAAGCAGAAACGTCGTCGGGCGGACAGCTGGATACCAGTTTTCGACGAAAATGTGAAAGGTGGCGTGTCGCAGTGGTGACGACGCGACGTGGCGTCGCTTTTATGATCTGTGTAGTGTGTATTTTTTACTTTATTTCATCCACGCACTTTACTTTTGTATATTTCTCTGGATATTGCGTAATAAAGAATAACTTAAATTACTGCCAGTTACTGGGCCAGAGTGCGAGCGGTCATTCATCAGCTGCATACTCGTGTTAATCACGCGAGCCGACTCACATTGTCGCACTCGATGGCACAGTGTCGATATCTGTGAAAGTTAAATGGCTGTTATTGATTGTACATAGTGTACGTGAAATGAATCAGATTGTTGTCCCCATCGAGTTAGTTGCGTTGTTCAGTTTGGTTTTGAGCAGTGTAGTAAAGCGCAGTTGTAAAATTAGATGCAGTTGCATTTGTCAGCTTAAAATAATGTTTGGTTCTGTTGACGATATCTGTGCCCAGTGTCTGACAAGTCTATTTACGCCTCAACTAGTCACTGAATATTGTACTCCTGCCTACTTCAGACTGTGATGTCTCGTTGTTAAAGGACTTTCGAATGATGGAAAGAACCATTTATTACTTACAAAAAGTGTAGTTAACGAAATTAAATTGTCACAAAGTAACCTTTCCCAAACTTTTCGGTTTGTTCTTGAATCTTTTGGTTTCGCATTTATTTCACTGTTGTCGTGAAAAGGTGTTTGGAGAGAGGTCGAATTGCATTGAATTTATGGGATGCTGGATGCGTGTACTAGTTGTTTTTGTATGCATATAGATGCATATATTTTACTGAGTTTAATGTAGAAGTAGCATTAAAATGAAGGGCAGAAACGGTAGTGAAATGTGAATTTCTGTGGCAAATAGCAAAGTATTACCGTGAATAGTTTAAGATAGAATTACATTAGACAAAATGCTGTCTCAGATGCTATACAGATATATACTGAGACGAACGCTGATAGTCTCAACTGCTAAGCGCCACAAACAACTTCAACTAACTTCTCGTAAAACACGCTCAAACGCATAATATATTCAATGTATTTATATTTACAGTAAACAAAGCCGTTAATCCGTATAATAAAACGACGTCGTGAACTTACTTCACATTAAAAAAAGACTTTCTAATGTCTCGTCTCAGTCTCAGAACTGTGCATATAGGGTTTCGGTCTCGGCCCAAAAGGTCTCGGCATCTTATCTCTGGTCTCGGACCATTTAGTCTCATCAAGACATTTTGTACAGGCACATGCTTTGCATAGCTTTAGTTCTCCAGCACTAATCAATATACTCTGTGCTTCTGAGCTGCAATCAGCATCTGCATTTCTCACAATGAACTGACTGTACATATACTGCATTTAGACTGTATAACACTGATGAAGTAAACAATCTGTCATTACCGTTATAGGTCATTTTTGCGACCGATTGGCATAACTCTCCATGTCTCCATAGCCATTATCTCGAAAAACGATGTGCTTAATGGCTTTTTCTTCTCTTTTTATTCTCAGTTTCTGCTTACGTATACTGTCAAGTCTGGTTTGTTACAGTGGTATATGGGCATTTCTAAGATATTAACTGTTTTTCTAAGTGATATATAAGTGATATGTCATTTGTTTGTAGTGACAAATAAAGTCATGTTATCGTCTTTATGAAGAACAGAAAGAATAGCATAGCTGTGTATGGTGACAAGATTTATATATAGATTGAGTGAAAGCATTCTGCTACCAAGAGGCAACACTTGCCGATGGAATCATCATCAAATGACTCGCAAACCAAACTGGTGCAACCTGAGCCAATCCTCACAGATGGCAGAAAGGGCTTTCATAATAGTGATTCGTCATCGGGTAGTTCTTCTCGATATGGTGGCTATTACCGCGGAAGCCATGTCTTCAACGGAGTGAACGAATTCGGTTCTAAGAGGTCGGCAGGCCGTGGATCTGGAAGTCACTCTCCAAATGGTAATCACAGTGGATCATTCTCGCCTCATGCCGGTCCGTTGAACGTTCGGCCAGTTCGGGACTGGGGTGAAGGCAGGCATAGACGACAGTTCAAGTCATTTACAACGGACGATGCTGTTAGCCAGAATCATGCCGTTGTCGATGGCAGACATGTCAGGATTCTACAGCGACCATTGCCTTCCACAGGAAGACTGCACTCGGACTCCGGGCATGGTGATGATATGGATAGGAGTGATAAAGTCAGTCCGGATGCACTCCGGCAGCAGCAGCAGCAGCTGAAACGAGGCCATCGCAAAAAGACACTGTCTTTAAACCCAGAAGAAAGGGAAGCATTGGAAAACCTTGTTGAAGAGGTGATTATCGATGGTCTGGGTGAAGCAATAATTGACAGTGATGGGACATCTTCGTCTGATGAGGATGATTGTGATACGAAGGGAAGTCAGTCCGAATGCAGACCAGGTGACATGATCGGTAAAGACACTGGTCATAATGATGCGAAGGACAACAGACTTAACAGTGGTAAGATAAATCTGAAAGATCCTGCAGTGGGTGCTGATAAGCACCATCCAGGAAAAAATATGGCAAAGAATGTTAATCGCAGTAACGGCAAAGACTACAGTCGTCGGGGACGGGAAAGTGTGAATGGTAGTGGTACTAAGGGCGTGAAAGACGTGAAGAGAGGAGGTGGCGACTTTCGACAGACAAAAACCACACCTCCGGATGAGGAAAAAGAAAAGCCGAATGCAGCAACTGTTCGAGGTGTGAATATTTATCCGGCGCAGTTGAAAGTGGCAATTAAGCACATGGACAGCCTGCCTCCACGGTTTCTGCGTCGTCTGCAGACGGGCACTAGTCGCACTGCAGGCAACGAGTCTATTCTGGCACATCTCACAGTGAAGTCACCTGCAGAAATGCAGCAGATTTCCGACGCGGCCAGAATAGACGATTCGTCAATATCTCCAACTGATCGTGATCGCGGCAAGGTGAAGCAGAACCAGCTGCAGGAGACAAAGAAGACTATCCGCAACTTGCTCTGTGATCTTGATCAATACACCGACGAAACAGTTCCTAAAGATTACTCTGGTGCCAGCCAAGCCGGCAGTGCAGACAAAGGGGGTACTGGTCCGGTATTACAGGATGGCAGTGGTGGAATGCTGTCACCGGGAATGCCTGTATATTATGGACAGCCGTATGGTAACCAACCTTCGTACATAAGTCCTAATTCGCTGCAGGCGGGTGTTCCGTCTACATCGCAGACACTGCAGCAGCAGCAGCAGTTCCCGTTTCTTGCACCAGCACCACACAACCCGGCACCACGCATGCTTAGCTGTGAGGAGATCGAGAGAGAAATGCTGCATGGCACACAGCCAACGTCACCTGCAGCCGAGTCAGCTGTTCTTCCGTCGTCAGAAGTTGCAGGCAGTATGCCATCATTTTACCCACCTGCGGCACAAGTCAGTCAATTAACCCCGCATGTTTCACACCCCCAGCAACAGCAACAACAAGCAAAGAAGAGTCAGTTCTCGGTTGATGCTCCGGAGTTCGTATCCAGCTACTACTTACCAAATCGTGCCGCATCGAAGCCGGTGCCTGTTGCTCAGTCAGCTGAACCGTTCTATGCCGTTCCACCACCAATGCACAGCGCTGAGATGGGAGTTCAGATACTTCATGATAACGTTCACCTGCCTGCCAAGCAGCAGGTGTCGTATCCGGTCTCTGCGATGCCTCCGCCAACTCTGCCACAGTCGGCATCCAGCGGCCAGGACTTCGTGGACATGCCGGCTGGCACCACGGTGGCACCACCGACGTCCTACGAGATGCTGCAGTATGATCAGATGGCAGCCCAGCCCGGCATGGAGATGATGAGGAATACCCCGCCATTCATTGCACCGGTGTCGGTACCGATGCCACTGCCCGTCACTGGCCAGGGCGATGGCGTGTCTCCAATGCTGGAGATGGATGCCATGGGATATCCAGCATACCAGTATGTTCCAGGCAGCAATGCCTACAGTACGAGCTATGCACCGGGCTTCAGTCAAACTGCCCAGCCATCGTACATGCCCATGCCAGTGCCGACCGGTCCCCCCGCTATGTCGTCACCTAACTGGATGGGAGATGGCTCAAACCAGTCACAAATGACGCCTGCTGGCTGGTATCCTGAATACGCCGGCATGCCGTACACCAATGCCAGTCTACCACCAATGCGCCAGCCTGGCTTTGAAGAGGCGATGTATGCTGGGGGTTCTTCAGCAGCTTACGCTGAGCAGCAGATGGTGAACAGTGGTGGAGTGGAGAAGTGGTCGTACGTTGCACGAGCGGTCATTGAAGCTGGCAGACAGAAGGTGCAGCAGCTGCTCAGTGAAGGTGCTAATGTGATGGTCATCTTAGTTGGTGGTCCTGATACCGACAACCTCAGTCTTGTCAGGTTAGCACTTCAACTACCTTCACCATCAGTCACGCCTGTTTTTTCATTGTTGACATTTTGTTTATCTGTTATCATGCTAAATAGCTGCAGGGTGACTACTTCTCTGGAAACCTCATGGAAATGTCAAGGAATTGGGAATAATCAGGAATTGTCAGTGAAAAAATCTTGTCTGGATGTTTATTGTTGACTTCATGCTTGAGGCACCAGTGGTGTTTATTAGCACAATAGTGGCAGAATATTTTGATTAATATCATACTTGTATTAATTTATTAATATTTAATAATTTTTAGTAATTTGTTAATAATCAATAATTAGTTAACATTGTACTTGTATTAAAACAATGTTATAACCTATGTGGAAAAACATTTTTGCAAATATTTTATTTTTTTATGACATGTCCTCGTTTATGGCATCCTGTCACAGTGACTTACATACATAGTGTACCTGAAGATTTATCACCTCTGAGGCTTGACTTGTGTACTGCACACATGAGTGGAGGGTAACTAATCACAGCCAAGCTGTCATTCATGCCTCACTCACTATTGTAGGGCCTATTGTTGTGTGCCTGGGTAGCCGCCTGAAGATGCCTTGTCATGACCTTTCTGTATGCACACAGTGTATTGTAGTGGTAATGAATACATTACAGTAATTTGACAATATGAAAATGGTGTAATGTGGCAAGTATTTTTGCAAGTGAGGTGATTGTGGTGCAGAAGCAAATGTATGTTGTCCGTAAACAAAGCAGTCCATTTCTTGACATGCTCACAATGTACTGTACAACCGATTGTCTGACCTTTGTTAAGTCATGTGCATTATTTGGGATCTGAAACTCAAGTTACTCATTCACTCACTGTTTTGGATAAGATGTTTAGTGGTTCACTGGATCCAGAATGTTTAGATCCATCCGGATTCGAACTGGATTTAGGATGCAGATCAAGGAAGATCTGGATCCGATGCACCGCTAAAGATTTTGTTCTCTCTGGTCTTGTCCATTGTGTGTTTTATTAACTTGAACATGTTGCTCAAGTTCATGAATTGCCTATATTGTCGTTTCAGCTTTGTGGTTTTCATTTTGTTGAATCTTACCTTACCTTGAACTTGAAGGTCGCTCAAGGTCGTTCTCAGTGGTGCCAATCAACAAAACATAAACGACTTGCTGATAGTGGTTCATAATAACTGTCTTGCTGTTGTTTACCATTTTAGACTAAAAGTTTTTGTGTCGTTGAAAATGTTACGTGATAGCCAGTGACTTTCCAGTCCTTGAATTATAATATAGGATGTTATGGTATGTAAACAATGGCAGCATGATAATATCATATCATATCATATAATATTTGAATAGGATATTATCCTGTTCATCAGTCATTGGATCCTGGCTGTTAAATGCTGTCTTTGTGGTTGATTGATTGAACTTTTAGGGCCAGAACTTACCCCACTTGGATTTGCTGAACATTTTCAACAGAGGAACTAAAAATGCGGTGGGGTTTGTGTATTCTTGTCGTGCAGTGATTACTGTAGGTCTAATTGTTTGTGTGTGAAACTGTGGTCTATTGCAGTGATTTGCCGGTGAGCAGCAATGGAGCCTGGGTGCTCAACACAAGGAACGGAATGTGTAATGGCAATGCCGGCAAGATGCTGCAGATGCATGAGTGGAATTTTAAACAAGGTCCGTACTGGCCAGTTTATCACATATAACAATTGTAATTTAATGTGCCGCTACTTTCTTTGTCATTAACGGCTTTACCAGTGGACCTTGCTTGTTACCATGTTAACCTAGCCATAAACAAGCTGTTCTTTTATGCAAAAGCGCTATTTTTGTGAGTTTCTGATTTTATCAGTCTGAAGTGTGCTGGTGTTGCAGTATCGGATGCTCTGGATGCAAGAAAGAATCCTATACTAATTGACAACACGTTTGTCCAGCAGTGGGAGAGAGAACAATACATAAAACTGGTGGGTAAACATTGGTGCAGTGTTTAATTAGCTCCATAAATTCAGTGTCAGTTACAACTATAGATATGACAAATTAGTAAACAAAGGTTGTGATTTGAATTTCTGTTGCTAGTTAGTTACTGTTTCAACCTGTGAGTTTTTTTAAAATAAATTAGTGCATGATTGACAAGAAATCTGAGCTAATGCTCACGAGATGCGCGACAGCATCAGTTTAATTTCGCGTGCAGGTTATCTCGGTCTATCCCCAGTATATTTCAGTGAAAATTCACTCTAAGTGTGCGTCACAGCGTAAAATAGCGAAAAATTCACTTAAACCCATATTTTTGGGGTTCAAGGTCGTTCAAGGTCATCGAAGTTGGTGCCCCCCAAAAGCTCGTCAGCAGTGCTTGTTATGATACGCAGCACATCTGTGTCTATCTGCAACCGTTCTCGTGCTAGATTAGTCGACAGTAGTACAAATCGCACATTTTCAATGGGGTACCCAAATTTGATGCCCTTATATGGATGACTCGTTGAACCTAGGGGGTCGAACCATACACTGTCGGAGTCTATGTTTAATGCTGAACATTTCATATGCAGGTTGTCCTGGTCTATCTTGAATGATTTCGGCACAATTCACTGTTAAAATGTGTATTACAGCCCGAAATCGCGAAAAACTCACTAAAACGCATATTTTGGGGTTGATGGTCGTTCAAGGTTGTCGGTGTTGGTACCACCGGAAAGCTCGTCAGCAGTGCTTGTTATGATAAGCAACAAGTCTGTGTCTATCTGCAACTGTTCTCATGCTAGACGAGCCAATAGTGTTAAAATTATGATTTCTTAGGGGGGTACCCTCCTCTGATGCCCTCATTCGGGGGGAATCTCCTCACTCAGCGGCACCAAATTACCTCGCTAGAAACTAGAAACTCTAGGCTATCATACGGTGAAAACCTGGTGACTATCTAACCTGGGCTCGATTCGGTACAGGGTCATGACACCAGGACAGATGGACGGACAGACAGAATTCCTATAGCTAATACGGCCTAATACGCGCTCTCAGCAGTCAGTACCTGCTGGTACAGCTGTCGCTCATAAAAACGGAAACTGAAAATGACTGGCCTTTTTATGCATGAGAACTAGAACTGAAACTAAAAATCATTTTGTCATTGGTAACTGAATAAGAACTGGAATAAACTAGACGGTTAAATCTCGATGGCACAGCTTCAAGCTGTGTATACCTTTGACTGCTATATATGGTTGGTCAGTCATGAACTAACCTTTTGACCTCAAAACCTTGGGGTAATTGAGTATTAATTGGCCAGCATATAGAATAGTTTGTGGTCGAATACTGATGGTTTTAAAGCTATGAATGTGAATGGTTGCCTAACTTGCAGGCTGAAATGCGAGGCTACATGGTTGAAGTGATTGATTCAACGAATGTTACTCCCAGTGCAGAGGTCAATGGTACCAGGTAAACTTGCTTCTTTCACTCATAGACTCGGCACAGTCACTAATGCTGTTGGCCACTTGTGTTGTACAGATGGCTGAAGCACAATACCTACGACCTTTTGACACTTTTGAGTGAAATGCACTTTGATTAATGTTCAGAATTAGGATGTTATATTTTAGTATTTCCTTCCGTTGACTAAATTAGTCGTATCAATTGACAGTCGTCGTTTTTAATTTAGTGTTTCATGCATTACAGATATTATAGCTTACAGTCGCTTCATTGAGCTGACGTTTATTGTTTCTTAAAATGTTTCTTTCTTAATTAATTGTCTGTGAAAAACCCATGGATAGTGCGAAGGTGTTTCTAGTTATGATAGTATTATAGTTGCAGTATTTACATAACGAATTTACTCCACTTCTCACTAACAGCTTCAGTGGACTTTAAGTTCTCACTGCTGTTTCTAGATATTATTTCATCTGTTTACGTCAAGGGCCACAATAAATTACTGTTAATTAGCTTGAATGTTTTCACTTTCATCCATCTGTGTATGGCAAATTCCGATATATTATGTCTTGTAGCCAGTGCCATTTTAGCGATGCTGCTTGTCACTGGCAGACAGAAGTCATTGCTGTGTAGTGCGTATTTGATTACAGTTACGTTCTCGATTTCATTGTACCGCGATCATGGACAGCATTTGGTTTCACATCCTTTTCAGTCACCACTCTGCAAGCCTGGAATCAGCTACCTGCTGATGTCTGTCATATCGCCACAAATTCTACTTTAAGCAAAATGTGAAAACATTTTTATTTAGTGTGTTGCACGGACATTAGAATTTGTACTTTTTACTGTATTTTGTATTTGTCTTCAGGATGCTATTGATGGTCTTATTTAGTCCTAGTTTTTGCGCACAACAGCAGTACTGGAAGGTACTGCGGAGCACGTATTAGCTATGGCAATTCTGTCTGTCTGTCTGTCTGTCTGTCTGTCTGGGGTGTCACGACCCGGTACCGAATCAAGTCCAGGTGAGATAGAGACTCGAGGTTGTTACCGTATGTTAGCCTAGAGTCTCTAGTTTATAATGAGGTAATTTGGTGCTACTGGCTGAGGAGATTCCCCTCAAACAAGGGCATCAAAAACGGGTACCCCCTAAGAAATAGTAATTTTACCACTATTGGCTCATCTAGCATGAGAACGGTTGCATATAGACACAGACTTGCTGCTTATGATAACAAGCACTGCTGATGACCTTTCCGGTGGTACCAACATCAATAACCTTGAACGACCTGGAACCCCCAAAATAGGGGGTTTTAGTGAATTTTTTTGCGATTTCAGGCTGCAATACACATTTAAGAGTGAATTGCACCGAAACCATTCACGATAGACCAGGACAACCTGCGTATGAAATGTTTGGCATTAAACGTAGATTTCAACAGTGTAAGGTTTGACCCCCTAGGTTCAAGGAGTCCTCTGTATGAGTGCATCAGATTTGGGTAGCTCCTTAAAACGCGCGGTTTCTGCTACTGTGGACCAATCTAGGAAGAGAACGGTTGCAGATAGACACAGCCTTGCTGCGTATCTTAACAAGCACTGCTGACGAGCTTTCCGTGTTTACCAACATCGATGACCTTGAACGACCTTGAACCCCCAAAATAGGGTTTCTAGTGAATTTTTTTGCTATTTTAGACTGTGACGCACACTTAGAGTGACTTTTTGCTGAAATTACTGCCGTCCAGTACTGTTATAGGAGGTACTAAGGAAACATTACGATCATGAGAAAAACTGTTAGTCTTTGTACCTCAGCTGGTGTTGGCTAAAGGCAAAAGCCTTTAGCATTAGCGCTCATTCACTCTGGAACTCACAGTCATGTAACTATAGATTCACGTGTAATTTGAGAGCTGAAATGTTTGACATTGCCTATAGTAAACGTGAACACTCAGCGTGGTCTCTGCCATTATGCATCTCTGATTTGTTCACGACATGGCACTGTGTGCTACACAGTGTGTGTTTTTTGATTGATTGATTGACTGATTTTGATTGTGTTTGTGATCAGGTCAACAGTGGCAGGTGCAGACATGTATGCTGGTGGCGGGCAGCACTTGGCCGGTGGTGACATGTACCGTGTCCAAGGTCCAGCGCTGTCTCCGGCCAGCTACCAGGGATACATCATCTCAAAGGATGCTGTGAATGCTGCAGCTGCTGCTGCTGCACCAGCTCCCACTGTCAGCAGCATGTGATACCCAGGTCACTGTTGTATCTGTTAACAAGCACCAAAGTAATTTGGTCAGAAGCGGAATTGCTTCTCGTCTCTACTAGCATGGTGGCAGCAGCAATTTGCAGTTGCATGTTTTGCCTTTCAACCCCCAAATCTTTCCTTCCCTGGGTGGTCAAGACCCACGTTTAACGCAATGTCGCATTGCATAGTTTGAAAGCTGAAATGTTTGACATTGCCTATAGTAAACGTGAACACTCAGCTTGGTCTCTGCCATTATGCACCACAAGTGAACCTGCCAAGTGGCGTATGAATCCTTTAAGTGCTTTAAGCATTGTTCACGAATGTGACAGATGATGACAGACCACGCTGTGGAGAAATCTATAGCTGTAGGTGGAATCGCTTGCACTAGAGCGATTCTTCCTAAACTGGCCATTCTCCATCAAACCTGGGTTAGCCAGTTGCTCCCATAGTCTTATTCTGTACTATCCATGCTCACGGTACAGGCCAAAAATCTTTGTATGTCGTTCTTTACACTACCTCTGTCGGTGAGTGGTTAATAAATGCCAGTTAATGGGGCTGTTATCATTAGAAATGCTAATCAGTCATTTGAGTCCTTACAGTGCTTTGACACTTCACTTTTAAAATAAGTTTTAACATTCTTTAAAAAAAACTTTTAAAATAACTTTTAAAGTTCACTTTTAAAGGAGCCACTTCAGCTGGATCTGATAATTAGCTGATAACTGCAGGGTTCATGTAGGCAATTATCTCATTGTTAGGAAAGCATGTGAAAATGCTCTGCGAGTACTGAGTTGTGGTGGATTTTGTCAACAGTCTTACGTATCGACTGTGGTAATATATACATCTTTATTCACGTCGAAAGATAACATAAACAATGATGTTCCATTACCATATTGTTAATATTGTTGCATCTGTAAATTGGTTCGGTGTATTACAAAGCATGTTTTTGCTTTAGTCAATCGGTTTTTTGTCTGTCTGGGGCATTTTCAAAAGGACGGTTTCTGATTGAGTTTGGGTTTCATACGTACAATTTTTGCAAATTTCTATCAGCCTGTTGTTACCATTTCGGTGATCATAAAATTTCCAGCACTGGTGATAAAAACAGGAAAAGTATCTGGAAACAAGGAATATGTGAACAAAAATTATGCAATTATGTATCAGTGCTGATGGTACTGGGTTGAAAATTTTGGCCTAGGAATATCTGATGCCACCACTCTTACTCTTGTTATAAAAAATAATGACGAAAGAATAGAGAGGAGGTGGTCAAATTCTTATTATGGCACCTGATATAAGATGCGAGAAACGGATACAGTTTGTCTGATGGAAGTGTTTTTGTTACAGGTGGTGACAGAGAGTCCGTATTATTTCTGCACCGACACGATTCTTCCTGAAGCACGGGCAGGACAGCAGCTGGTGAACTTTATTTGTGATAAGATGCAACTGTAGCCGCTTGTTGGACAAGCAGCTAAGAGAACCCGCGCCGCCGTTTGCGAATTGACCGGACTGAATTGTAAAATTCGTTTTATTGACCGACTTAATTTGTACTACTCTGTTAGCTAAATTATTTGTCCGCTCGCTTGGGCGTTTGTTGGCATGAAATCATGTGACAAAATATTTGCCGGCCAGCTTGGCTACATACGCGGCATTGATTGTATTATTGCGCGGAAAATTAATATATATGCGTGTGCATGTGCGTGTGTTTATTATTTGTGTTTAGTCATCCTAAGCGTTGTTATGCATTTCGGCGGCTGGCAAGTCGATTCGTTTGTGGCACATGTGGACCGCGCGAGGCAGCCACAATTGCCTGCTTCGTAGCATGCGTTTGTCGGACAGTTTCTTCTCTATGGATTGGACAGTCGGCATTTCTATGTGTGTGCGTTGATTCTGCAGACTTGAGTACGTGTCTTAACGGACAGAGCCATTGTAGTCAGCGTCGTCTTGTTGTCTGTGTTTGTTGTTCGACATCTCGAGCAAGTCACGTCCGTGATGAAATACTGACAGTTATACCGGGTGGGCCAAACAAAGTGACACCCCTTCCAGCTACGTCCATATAATGCCATATAAACTGTAGAACACCAGATTTTTATACTATTTGAACAACTTTAACGTTTGCTATCAGTTGTTCCCAGTTGAAATGTGCTCATTTTTTGAAAACATTTTCCTAATTCTTTCGAACATGTGCGTTTCTCCACTTGCAGGTTGTGAATCGAACAGCGTCCATCGTTAGTTAGTGCAAGCGTTGTGACGAAGTTACAATTTATTTGTGTAAAAAACAGAACTTGTTTACATCGGCAGACAAAGAACGATGTCATTTAATGAAAATAATGTGTGAGTAAATAAAAATTGCAATTATAATGCATCCAACAAGAGAGGAAACTCAAATACCAACGGGGTGTCACTTTTTTGGCCCACCCTGTATATACTTCTCTCTGTGTGATAGATTATTATACAATATAATATAGGTTACTGGCTGTTGTGTATGGATTAATGTAGTAGATACCAATTGTATTGTTAGTAATTTTGTTGTTACTATTATTATTATTATTACTACTAGGCCTAAGAAAAAATTTTCTGTGCTTCCAGTTTACGTCCATCCCTAAAAACCTGCGTCCATAAAATTTTTATTGGACCCTGTAAAATACTGTTGCAGTTTTTAGTTTTCTGTCAGAGTTTTACTGACAAAAACTGTGTGCATCTAGTCTGCTATGCTGCAATATCTCTACTTTGGTTCTCATGCATACTATTCTTAGGGTCAGTCTGTTTTTTTTTCTATTTTCTGAGTTTTGTTGTGTAATATTACACAACACATCGTGAAATAAAAATAACAAGTGAAACCCTCGCTCAAGGCTTAGTCTGCCCGCGGGTATCATGCCGACAAAAAATGCACAAGAAACCCATGTGACCTTGACCTCTGACCTATGACTTCTAGAGGTTGTAGAGGTACACGTTCGTGCAAAATTTCATCAAGCTAAGTGCAGCGGTTCATGAGTTATCATGTTGGCAGAGAAAAAAACTTAGCGATTACGCTGAAAACAATACTGCTTTCAGCGTAATCGCTAAGTTTTTTTCTCTGCCAACATGATAACTCATGAACCGCTGCAC
>Ga0056124_1000356_pt1 | contig 14249 bp, 9 predicted proteins | sample WorMetHEROISLAND_2_FD_70069 | JGI IMG/M metagenome (GOLD analysis project Ga0056124, IMG submission 70069) | Marine gutless worms symbiont microbial communities from Max Planck institute for Marine Microbiology, Germany - Olavius sp. 4 HERON ISLAND | ecosystem: Host-associated > Annelida >... | reverse complement strand
GGCAGCGGATGTCAACAAACTGAAGTATACAGCACCCAAGCCGACATCCAGCCAGCAGTGTACCCGTTGTGGTAAGAGAAATCACTCTTCATCAGAATGCTATTTTCGTGACAATGTTTGCCACAACTGTGCAAATAAGGGGCACACGAAACGAATGTGCAAAACGAAAAGTAAGCCACAGAAGTCCTACAAAAAGAAGTCGATGAATTTTGTGGGTGAACGTGTCAGAGAATGACAGTAATGATACTGTAGGACTAATGCTGAAGCCTGGTTAGTCCACGAATTGACTAGTCCGCGAATTAACCAGTAACCCACAATAGCACTGTGCATTGAGAAAACGTCAGTGAAACACGACGGGTAAAAACGTAATTTTACATCAGTTTTTTTTACGATAAACGCATTACATTTTACGCTTTTTACCAACAGCCGCCAGATGAGGTTACAACTAGTATAGTTAGGTTACACCTCAACTAGTATGATTCATCACGCTAACAGGGACCTAAAGCCAACTGTGGAATACAGTTTGGTAACTGGAACTTTTGTTCCCATGTACTTTCGCTCCCGAGAGTGAAAACGACGTGGAACTTTCGCTCCCAGAAGGCAAAATGGCATGGAACTTTCGCTCTCCTTTGTCAAAAAATGCCACTAAGTGCACACATGGCGAGCAGAGATCACAAGACGTCAATACACGTTCTGTTGAAGCTTGCAGGCGTACATATTATTTTAATGCAACCGCCGCCGCCACATACGCTTTGCTTCTAGGCCTAGTAAAGCAATCCTGAGCAGGAATCGAAGCACCTGGAATCATCAAAGCGGCGCATGTTGATAAAAGGGATCACAAGATGTCAATACCTGTACATGACCCGTTGAAGCTTGTAGGCCTAAACGTTTGCTGCCGCCGCCGCCATACACACACGCTTTGCTTATTGGCCTATAGTGAAGCAATACTGAGCAGCTATCGAAGCAGCTGGAATCAAAGGACGCCATCGTTGATAATTGTCCACCGCGTTTACGTCAGCAGGATAGGTAAGCGCGTTGTTTTGACGGCCTATTGTTTGATCGTGACCGTTGCGTCGCAGCTATAGACTATAGGCTATATAAGCAGGGAAGAGACGCGATCAGACGTCCGAGAAGCGTTTAGTTTCCGATTAGTCTACGTAGTACGTGATTGCGATTTTGAAAAAAATGTCAGCGTGCGTGCGTGGTGTGTAAGGGAAATGTGTCAGGCCAACAGCACGCTCTCGAGTGCGACGTCTGTCGGCAATGGTGCCACAGAAAGTGCCAGTCAGGTACGTAAGTGATCAATTACAAATCATAGCTGTGTAATAAACGTTAGGTTAAAAGTAAATGATGACTACACGCATCTTACGTCATGACAGTTACTTTGCTTCGTTTAATTCTGATGGAGCAAAAACATATTATTTGTTGAATACAGTAGTACACTGAAAGTGGTATTGATCAGAGATGTAATAAACGTTTTTTCAGTGTTTTTTTATTCAGGTCACATTTTAACGTATAATACTGTACTTAATTTGTTTTTTTGGCGGGTAGGGGGAAGGAAAAGGGACATAAATAGTGAAGGGAATTCCCCCAAAGTCAAACCCTGATAAATCCCTGTACCAGACGGTTAATTACTACATCTATGCTATCTACTGCTTGTATAGAAATAAATGCCAAGACATATCGGCAGGCAGCACTGGCACCGATCTGGAGTTTGTGTGCACCGAATGTAAGGTCAACGCACCGGCACCGCATCTTGCATTCGGTGTCGCCGACGTCAGCTTCCCAGGAGTAGAAGAGAGTGTCCCAGAGGACACCGAGATCGAGGAGCACGAAGTCCAAGGTGGAGCAGTGGAAGAGCACGTATCGTTCAACGTCGCCGATGTCAGCTTCGGCAATGTACGCGACGATGGCGATGGGGGGCGTCGAAGTCGTCATGGACGAACTGTTGGATGACAGTTTGCCGTCAGACGACGACGTTGGTGCACTGACGATCACCATGATACCTGAAGGCAGCAGCCGTGGAAGTGACAAGATCATTGACAACCTTGGCTGCGCCTACACCATAAAGAAAAAGTATGTGTCGCCTGTGAATAACTTTGATACTTGAACTTATTATTACAATTTTTGGCAAACATTATCCCGCAGATACTACTACTGAAAATCGTAACATTATTTATTATATATTATGTAATAAATAAATATATATATAATTATATAGTATAATGTAGGCTAGGAAACATTACTGCAAAAACTTGTAGTGAAAATGTCCAAATGTTATCACTCAGTCCCTAGATACAATAAACGTTTTTTTAACGTTTTTATTCAGGTCACGTTTTTAACGTTTTTTTTTAATTTTTTACACGTTTTTCATTTTAAAAAAAGTTGTCAAATGCAAAGTATAAATATGTAAAAATCCAACGAAGAATATTCTTAGAAGATGACTTAGCAATGATTTTTATTGATGTTGGTTTGTTACATTAATTTGACAACCTACATATGACTCGGTGTGCAAAGATATAGTTGGATTCATGGCAAATGTCGGCAACGTTTTTTATCCAACATTTACAAACGTTTTTTTTTAATTTTCCCCACGTTTTTTATTTTCATCTCAACGTTTATTACATATATGGCTCAGTCATTATGCACACGTTTGCTAAAGTTGCGCCGAAAAGTCCATTTACAGCATATTTTATTAGGCTTGGGCATCTTTTTGTCAGGACTGCCTGGGCTACATACTGGTTGTGTACAGACCGGAGGCCTGGTCGTCGCTGCACTGCGTCAATCGTACAGTCCAACGATGATTACCGTCGAGGTAATAATGAACACTGTCATCGGCCGCATGATGACCAGGTTGGCAAGACTCGTGTCCAGCACGCCGTCTGAAACATGGCCAAGGAAGCGCCGTTCCGGTCTGCACACAGCATCGTGCAAGAGGCAGTGCAGCGAAACATGAACACCGCAGAGCCAGACTTTACTGCCATATTACACCTAGGGCAAAATTGTCATTCGTTAACACAGTACGCCTGACATACAGATTTAACAGAGACAGGCATGTGTTAACTGAACGAAGAGATAAGGCGGATAATGTACAAAACTGGGAGTGGTATAGCGAGCGTTCCAGCCTATGTCCATAATATCACGTTCGTTTTGCTACACAATAGGCCTAAATTGTCATTCGCTAACACAGTAGGCCAAAAACACAGGCTTCAGGGAGATAAACATGTTAACTTAACGAACAGATAAGACAGATAATGTACTAGACTGGAGTGGCATAGTGAGCGTTTCAGCCTACGTCTGTAAGGGGCCATTAAAAAATTATGTCACACTTTTTTCAGGACTTTTTGACCTCCCCTCTCCCCTCTGTCACATATTGTCACACCTTTGACTACCCCCTCGAAAATTACGTCACACCAACTTAAACCCCTCGCCCCCTCAGGAGAACCCCTCATGATCGGCCCAAAAAAATGAAAGTCCGTTTATTGTGAGCATCAGACTATCAGTACTAGTGTTTTTTTGCGAATTGTCAATGTCAATGTCAATGTTAGCTCTGATCACTCGTTGGCCCAGGGTGATGACAGCTGAACATCCATGTCGATGACTGGAACAGGTGTGTCTGCAAGAGGCATACACAGTGACTGCTTGTGCTTGGGTTGAAAATTCGACAGTGTGACATAAAGCTTGAGCGAACCCCCTTCCCTCCTTGTCACAACGTGTCACACTCGGCCATACCCCCCCCTCTCCGTGTGACGTAATTTTTGAATGACCCCTAATATTACGTGTATGTGTAAGTGTAGGCCTAGGTCATCCTTCGCGTAGTTGTAAAACAAACAAACGCCTAAATACATCAGGTTACAGCGTAATTAATGATAATTCGTGTTGGGAGCGAAAGTTCCACGTTACATTGGCTCATGGGAGCGAAAGTTCCAGCTTCCAGGAAACGTAAGTTCCATAATTCTACAGTTTAGTTACCAGGAACGGTTCCTGATAAATAGAAACTACAGCGTAGATTGCTTGTAATCAAGCATAGAAAAGAAACTTACAATGAATGTAGCAGGCGTTTCGTATTTCGCACTTCATATTTCTACCGACCACGTTTCAGCATCTACGTTGTCATCGTTTTCAACAAAATCTTTCAAACTGAATTCTTTATTAACATTATTTTGAAATCGCCGTGTGCACATTGCTAACAGGTACTAACTGAAGCTGCTGTCAATGTGATTTTTGCTGAATATGCATCATTTCGCTCGATTATTCGTCGAAAATAAACATTCAACCTGCCACCCAAAATATTTAACATCAGTCACAGAAAAAGGTCAAACTAATTGCCGGGGAAGTTAAACTGCCCAGATATTGGCTGGCTAAATCGGACGCAGGCTCGCCAGTCGCCGCATGGGGATGTCACTTTTAATGCTAAAATATGTTTTCTAGCCCGTTTGCGTGGCTTTCGAGGACAACGACGTGAAAACGATTAAAGATATTCCTATACTGCCAGCGACAAAAAGTCTAGCCCAGGAATTCTAGTTTTAGCGGGATGTTTTTCACGTTTTTTTTTCGTCGGGAAAAACGTGTGTGAAGTGTGTTTAAGTAAATGCTATAAGGTGTAGTACAAGCCAAAAGGTGTAGTACTTGTTGAACAAGCCAAAATTCTGAAGGTCAACAGTTTACTCGATAGTGCAAGCAAGGATCTCTTCTGCAATATGCAAAGGTCTTACCATTGTTTATTTAGTATACAACCTGTTGAGACCCCACATGATCATAAATTGCGTGAACGTGGTCATAATTTTGTTTTCCCTCCGTATCAAAATAATATTTACAAAGACTATTCCTTAACAAATGTTTGTTTAGTATATAGTTTACTTTTTAGTATGTGTTTGTATTTCTGTATTTCTGTGGTGTTTTATTGTGATTTGTTTTATCCAGCGTGAGTGTGGATGTACGTTTGTTGCATCTGAATAAACCAGTCAGTCAGGCAGTCATATTTAAGCAGGTAGTCGGTGGATTACGGCCCGTCAGCTTGCGGATCGTAATCCGACGAACTTACTGTTTTAATTTTCTGCATGGCGCGGGTCCTAGCCAGCGATTAACTTGTCTCTTGGTGCCTTAGTGGAATTCTGTTTGGTAAATCGCAAAATTATCAATTTATCATTCTGCCTTTATGCGCCTGCCTGCCAGAGCCACTTACGACATTCGTGATTACTTTAACGTTCTGAAGCAATAGACGACAACTGATGATAATGATGATGATAAATACATAACGACAGTTTTTTTCTGAGCCCATATAAATGATATAATGCAAGTTGTCTTTTTTGAACACCGCATTTACGGCCGAAATGTGGATGAACCGCTCCGACGACGTTTGGTCTTTAGGCACGACAAGAAACATAACATAAACAACGTGTTTTTGTTTTTGTTCTTGTTTATGTGAGTGAAAGTATGATTTTTTAAGTAACTCGTGACTTTGTTCGAATGACATTTACCGTCTGGCGCGATGTCGTTATTCGGAAATCTTTTTGACGAAGATGGCGACGACATTGACGACGAAAATGTCGTCCAGTGCATGTCGGCGTGCGTCAGTAGCGGTGTGGCGGCTAGCAGCGGCGTGAAGGAAACTGATGAAAACCCGGGTTTGACCGCCACCGCCACCACGCAGCCTGTGAACCCGCCGCCGTCGCCTGCGCCTCGTCCGCAGCACGGATTGTGTGGAATTATGAACCAAGGCGCTACCTGCTACCTCAACTCTCTACTTCAGGTTGCAGCTCTGTCATCAGCATGTGTTTATTCGCTTTATCACCGTTTCCGAAAGGACGATGCTATTCCCCCGACGGTCGGGTCAACCCTTCAGAAATCGGCTATTCCCCCGACGATTGGGCCGATCTTCCCGAATTAGGCTATTCCCCCGACGGTCCCCTGACCAAATTAATTAATAATTTAAGCGGAGTAGACTACACTACATCTGACATTCTTTCTTTCTTAGCGCGGAGGCCTTACATGATTGGCCCAATGCGCAACCCGGATATTCAAAATCTCTTAAAGGCCTTTCCAAGCCCCAAGACAGGTTTCCAATGCAATAAAGCAAGGTCCTCATACTCTAGGTAATGGGAGCCTAGAATTTCAAGTCGCTGGTTCATCAAAGCACGCACTTCCCTAACAGATGTAGTGTAGTCTCCTCCGCTTCTTGACACAAAGGACAAATTTCATCATTACGAACCTGCATCAAACTCATGTGTCGGTTTAAATCAGCGTGGCTTGTAAGTAGGCCAGCTAAGACCCGTAAGTTTTTCCTAACTGACATAGGCCCTGCACTGTATCAGCAACTAATGCAGATGTAACGTTTGCTGCTGACAATGATTTCAGAGCCGCTTGGCTGTCAGAGCAGATAGCAATAGAAGCATCATCTCTGGCACGTAGAATTTCCAGTCTCACACACTGCAGGATTGCATACTATTCAGTCTGAAATACTAAACATACCCGACCTGTGGGAATTAAGTATTCCTCACTGTCAGTCCAGTTAAAAACACCAGCTCCAGTGAGTCTGGTGGTGTTAATCTTTGATCCATCTGTATAACAGATGACGCTCACCATCTGGGCATCGGGATTTGGGCAATGGGGCATTTGAGAGATGCCGTTTGGGTGCCGGACATTTGTGCGCCATACTGTATCACTAGCACATTCTGGAAATTAATTTCCTTATCACTGGAGTTGAATTGTAATCGTAGGTAAGTTGGCAATTTAACTATTATGATTAACTAATATTGTGTGTCTGCTGCACTGCGGTAGATACTATCAATGACACCGGAGTTCTGTAGACGTCTGTTCAGTCTCAGTGCCTCCGAGCTGGGCAGGCTCGAGAACCAGGAGTCATCGTCAGTGGCTGGGAAAGTCCGGGTAATTCCGCTGGAGCTGCAGCGTCTGTTAGGCCGTCTGCTGCTGCTTGACGTCATGGCTGTCAGCACACAGCATCTGACGTGCAGCTTCGGTTGGGACAATCACGAGGAACGTGATCAACACGACGTCCAGGAACTTAACCGCATCCTCTTCAGGTGATCTTGCTCGTTCGTTCTTGCTCTGATGCATTGCTGCAGACTGCATTGTGTGGCTCAATGGTCTAGTGGTTAGCACACTTGGATGGCGAACTCGGCGACCCCGGTTCGAATCCCGGGTCGTGCCACTATTCCATTGGATAGCAACCTTGGGCAAGTTGTTTACACACATTGCCTCCCAGTTTCTCTGCTCCAAGAAACTGGGGTACAAAAGGAAGTTTTCAGCGCCGGAGTGGTTATGGTGATTAAGTGTGCTAGATTAAGCTAACTTTACTTGACTTTTGCTTTTACTGTGCCTCGCTCTGCTTACCTGTGTTTCTACTCACAAATTTCCCGCTGTGGCTACCGATGAAAGAATTTTGAAAATCGTTCATATTGGTGAAAGTTATGGCACAATTTTCCGAAATTTTGGACACTTGCTTAAACTCCAATAACCTGGCCTCCAGTATTGCCTGACAAATGTTTTCCTTCGGTGCTTTGGTACTGCTCTTGGTCAGGTGAACGTGAGTGTGTATTTTGTGTAATGGTAAAGGTTAATGGTCCGAGTACAGCACAGAACTTATGACCAGAAGCATTTTACAATCTCCGAAGTGGCAGCTGTTTAGCATGAGCCAGCGACACTGCAGCAGCACATTATGCGCTCATCCACTGTCCGTGCTGGCGAATAAATGGACCTGCAGTGCAGCATGCAGACACACCACTGCTCCGTTCACGCCCTCACCCATAGCCCATAAGCTACTACTTATTTTCCATCCCACTGAGTGAGGGTAGGAGGCTGAGTTAACCTGAGCATGCAGTAGGTTGGTAACTTGCTCAGGGTTGCAAATGACTCGTGGTGAGAGTCATGTCAGCCTGGAGGTTTGAGTCTGGTACTCTAGCCGCTAGACCACTTGCACCCATAGCATAGCATATCATTAGGCAGAATACTACTGCCACTGTGTTGGCTGTGGTATGTTACAGTGCCATTGAAGATTCATTGGTCAGTACTATTACTGCTGCTGCTGCCTACTACTACTACTACTACTACTATACTCTGTCGGCTATGGTGTGTTAAATTGCTATTGAGGACTCGTTGGTCAATAATACTACTATTGCTGCCAGTAATACTACTGCTGTGACTACTACTACAACTACTACAGCACTGTGTTGGCTGTGGTGTGTTAAGTGCCATTAAGAACTCATTGGTCAGTACTACTACTGCTGCTGCCACAACCACTACTACTACTATGATTGTGACTACTACTACGACTACTACTACTACCACATCATGTCAGCAGTGGCTGCCACCACTACTTTCTACAACTACTACTACTACTACACTGTGTCGGCTGTGATGTGTTACAGTGCCATCGAGGACTCACTGGTCGGTACGTCTGGTCAATCACTGATCACTGATCTCTACCACGGCAAAATGACCAACTCAATCCAGTGTCGTTCTTGCCTCAACACCAGTGAACACGACGAAGTCTTCTGTGATCTCGGCGTCTCGGTGCTGTCTGAAACTACTACAGCGACTCCTAGTAGTGGTACTACTACTACTACAGCTGGTAGTGGTGGTCGTGGTAGTGGTCGTACCAGCCTCGAGGACTCCCTCACCCGGATGTTCAGCGATCCGGAGGTCCTGGACGCGTCCAACCGGTACCGATGTGGAGCATGTGGGAGGTTAACGGATGCCGTGAAGCACTCACGACTGATCCACGTTCCACCGATCCTGACGGTGTCGCTGCTCCGCTTCAACTACGATCCGCTCAAGAAGCAGCGCTACAAGGAGACCGGGAACTTCGAGTTTCCGCTGCAGCTTGACATGTCGCACTACCTTCACCGCGCTGACCCAAACAATGTAGCTGACCCAGTGAAACCAGCTGGCGAAGATTGCATCAAAAATGGCCTGAAGAAATGTGAAGAATTCATTGCAAAGCAGCACAACACTGGTGAGCATCGGGGGATGAAAAACGAATGTACCGCAAATGGACGTGACTTTGGTGGTGAAAAGTTTCGTTGCGACAACTTGGGTTCAGAGTCTGCGGATGTGTCGAGGTGCAGTGACTGCAGTAATGTGGGGATGTCCGAAACTGACATGAACAACTGTGAAGCATGCTGTGTGAGAGATTGTGGTGGAGGCCGTATTAAAGCATCAGGCAAAGATTGCAGCTTGGAGTGTTGTAGCAAAAATGGATGTGAATTGGGTGACAAGTTGCATAGTGGCAAGTTGGGTTTAGACTCTGGGGATATGATGATCAAAACTGGACCTTCCCCGTTCGTCAAACCGTCTGCTGAAGAATGCAGTGGTGTAACCAAGAATGGATTTGACTTCACCGGTGTGGCAACCGAAACTGTGCCCTCGACACAATGTGACAAATCCTCTGGCTTGAAAGATCCCATCACAAATGTACTGGGCTGTGGTGACAGCTTGGGATTGGATTCCACGTCAACGAGTCTGCCGGAGACTAAGGTTGGTGCCATGTACGAGCTGTTTGCGGTGGTCGTGCATCGTGGCAGTGCTCATGGAGGACACTACCATGCTCTGATCCGCGACGTGGACGCCCGTGCAACCTGGACTGAACCGGAAAGTCCGCCGACCTCTTCCACAGCAGATGGGAACCGGAGCATGGCGTCTCCGACACCCGTTGTTTCTACGACTGGCGTCTTGGAATTGGACACATCCTCTCCACGGTCACTGATCACCAGCATCCTGCTGGAACCTGGAACCGCGGCTGGCATGCGGATTGGCGACTTATCTGGGAAGATTGCTTCCGTGACTGGAAGGTCATGGCGGAAAGGTTACAAGCCAAGACATGGATCATTCACAAAGTTTCTCACAGACAATGCCGATCTGTTTACTTACAATCCAGCCAACGGTTTGGTGTCACTTGTCCAGGATTTTGATCACTTGGAGTCAGAAAGTAAGTCATTGGAAACTAACCTGGGTACTGGATCGCCCACGACTGACAGAGTGTCCGATGTTTCCCACAGGACTTGGAACCCAGATACAGTTGTGCGTACACAGCATTCCTCCAAAGAGATGGCTGCTACAGAGTTTGAAAGGGTTTTATCGTACGAGTCAGAAACCAACTCCACCGATACAGCAGTGTGCAGTTTTCCCAGCACTGAAGACCAAGATCCAAAGCTGCAACATCGTTCATCGTCAGAGTTTGAGCATGTTTCGCTGTCTGACTTGGAACAAAGCAAGAATGATAGAAGGCAGGAAAGACCGTCATCGTGTAAGTTGGACTCAACTGAGACCAGTACACTGGTATCCAGTTTTCTCACAACTCAGGACCCTGATCCAGATGTGCTTCCAAGTCATAAGTCAGAGGTTGAAACTGTACCATCGTCTGAGTCGGAAATAAACGTGACTAATAAGGCATCTGGTGTTCATGGCAATTGCAACCCAGGCCCAGTTCTGTGTCCAAAACAGTCAAAGTCACACACGGTGGCTAAGGAACCGGACATTTCATCTCCGAGGTCCGTGATAACATGCATCCTGCGATGTTCTGCCGGTGCTGGTCTCTCGGTGACTTCTCTGTGCTCCAAGATCTCGGCGATGACGGGAAACTCCTGGCGGAAGCGCTACAAGCCTCATCATGGCTCACTCGTCAAGTTCCTTGCTGATAACTCCGACCTGTTCGTCCACGACATCAGTGGTGGCTGGGTGACCCTGAACCCCGCCGTGGATGAACAGGTCGAACCGGAGAATCCACCGTTGACCAAGATTGGTGGAACTGACACCTGCGGATCGTCCCGGGATGCAGTCCAGCACCCACACGTTTCGTCCACCGTCAGCGAGACCAGGACCCATTCCAGACGAAATCGTAAGAAGAAGTCCAAATCAAAACACACTTCGACGATCCAGAAAGAACAGATGATGTCCACACTGCCTGAAGTAGTCACTCCGAAACCTAGTCTTCCAGAAGAACAGACAGCAAGCAAAGTCATCATGTCCACACTACCAGAAGAATCCAGACCCAAACCTGGTGATTGCCGGTTTGACTTGAGACCATCAGCACAAACAGAACAAGTATATATGGCAGAGAATGTATCAGCCTTGTCTAAAGAACCCAGACTCAAACCTGTTAGCAGTCAGACAGCTTTGCCCGCAGAACATCCCACACCCAAACCCGGTTATTGCTGGTTTGATTTCAATGATTCCATCGTTCGTCCGATTTGTACTTCAGACATCCAGAAACATTTCTCTGGCAAGGAGTGTGCATACATGCTGTTCTACCGAGCTGTACCACCAGCAGCCTCTGACGATTCCGGTAATTCGATCGAAATTCCGGACTGGCTGATATCGGAGATCGCAGCTGAGAATCATAAGCTTGTGGAGCAGCGAGCGGAGTACGAGGAATTTGTGAGCGCTGTGAAGGTTGAGATTCATTTTGGCCGGTCGTACGAGTGCCACGACGGCATTCTGCGACCACGTATCGGCGCTTGCTACTTTGTTGAGCATTCCATTGATGTAAGACGCGATGTGGACTATCTGCTCAAGGTTGCAGTGGATATCGGTGGCGAGCTGGCTGAAAACTGCCAGACAGTCCATATCGCGAAGTTGCTGCCATGTGGCGGAATACACCTCTACCAGGAGGTGACGGCCAGTCCGGCGGCTTCGCCACTGAAGTCCTGCGGCATTGCGCAGTCGACAAAGCTGTTTGTCTGGAATGGCTGCGAAGTCGACGGCATGGCCATTTCAGTTGGGAGCGAGAATGAGCCGATCTCTCTGAGGTTTGGCCTGGAGGCGTCGCAGGGGGTGTACACTGCCACACTAGCGAGGAGCACAAGTATCCTGGCACTCCGGTCACTGATAGCCAGGCATCTAGAACTTGACGACCTCAAAACGTTCCAGCTCTATCTGTCAAAGGGCAGCAAGCGTGAATTTCTTTCAGCCGACCTGGATAAAACTTTGTCCGAGGTGGGGCTTCGTACGCGGGATCGGCTCATCGTCTGTGGTCCGGCAACACAGATTTCCTCGCTGAGAAAAACCCCGCCGTCATCATCGTATATTCCACACGGCTCCGGTGACAAATCCTGTCCGAAGCAGCTAGTCGTATCGTGTGAAAATCACGTCGGTGGAGTGGATGTAGTCACGGCTCAGGTTGAGGCAGATTCCTCCGCATCCATCCAGGAGCTCAAAGTCCTCGCAATGACCTGCTTCGATGTCCCCATCGAGCTGGTGTCCGAGGTCCGGCTGCGTGTCCGGCTGGATGATCTGGGTGTAGTGGGTCCGCCGCTATACGAGAGCATTGATCTGGTGGGTGCGGGACTGTCGTCTGGAACTGTGCTGGTGCTGGAGCACGGAATGGCTCCAGCGGACAGTGAGATTGTGCTCAGTGTGGCGCTGAATGCTTCCACTGAGCTGGAGCTCATGGTAGACCGGGACATGGCAATTCATCAGCTGGTTCATGAGGTCCTCCTGCGTGCCTCACGTCCCTCGCTCACGGAACTTGGCTCAAACGTCTCGTTGGAAGCAACCGCCACCGACTCTTGGATCGGTTCTCGTGCCACGGGGCTCAAGGGTCCAGAGTTCCATCTGTGTCGGACTGATTGGACCGGTGATGCTTCCGCACCACTCCGTGAACCCCATCATACAGTCACTGACGCCTGTCTCAACCATGGAGACCGCCTCTTCCTCAGACCTGGATGCCCGCCTCCCCCTGGATTCCTCAAAATCTTCATCCACCCAGAATCAAGTCCAGCGCGACCATGCTGGTGGGATCCAGTGCGGGACATGGCTGCAGGCGTTTTGCCGGATCCTATCGGATCGGTCGTGGTATCCAAGTCAGTCACCTTGGTGGAACTGAAGCATCAGATCATGTCGGAGGTGCTCCAATATTTTGAGATCCCTGGTCCACTGTTCTTGCGGGTGAGGACTTTAGATTCTAAGCTGCGTCCAGGTGGAATTCTGCATGGCCATGATCGGACACTCAACCAGACGCGGATTGGATCCGCTGTCGGGGTAGAAGTCCTTCCAGTTGAGGAGGATCTAGGCGTGGATGAGATGATGCTGACGGTCCGTCGAAGACTTCCTGGTCAGAGGCAGTATGCTGACTGGTCACAGGAGGTGATCTGGAACACTGGTGGACGACCAACCGTTGAGTCCCTCCGCCACTTCATCGCGGAATCCATAGGTGAAGCAGACTCATCGATCCGCCTCGCCAAACACATTCCAGACAAGTACGACTGGTTGGTGATTCCACATTCCGCCGACGATGCGTTCCGCCCCTGCACTGCCCCCGGCGGCGCTGCAAGGAAGAAGCGTCGTAGGAAGGGTGGTAAATACGGCGGTAGCGGCGGATCGTCGTTTTGTGATCTCAAGTCCGCTCCCTTCCACCTCCAGGACGGTGACGTCATCGGGGTCAAGGTGTCAGACGAGCCGGGCGGGCAGGACAGTGACTTCAGTTCTGTGGACGATGATGTCGGCAGAGAGAACATCAAAAGTCGATCCGCTGCCAGCAATGCAGACAAGAAGTCCTCCGACGAAGCAAAAGCATCGACTGCATCCACTCCCCGCGTGGAAACGGCGATTAGAATACATGTCGATAATTTCCGGTAGCACCAGTGTCCAGAGTATTTCTGTTTTGTTCTGTTGCGTTACGTTTGATAATAGTGTAATTGTGCACTGTGTTTCAAAAAACTTCCCACTTTGTCATGGTCCATATTTTTGCCAAATATAGACCAATTTTTTTAAATTCTTTTACCACCACACTCTGTGGACAATTTGCAATATTGCAATATACCACCACACTTTAACTGCATCGCTACCTTGTGAAATACAAATTTTCAAAAATCGCTAATCCGAATAAATACATGTGCAAAAATTTATCTTCTGAAACAATTTTCTACTGGTTTTCGTACTGGTAAGTGGTATTGTCAGCAAATATTACATCAGAAAAAAAGTTAACAGTGTGAAAAAAGGTTTATGCTGTCCAGCTGCTTGTAGGTCACAAATTTGCATCATCGAAAAATCGACAAGTATAAACACGAACCAATGTATTGGCTCATACAGGGTTCCCACGCCTCGTGGAAAGTCCTGGATTTTTTCTTCAAAATTCCAGGACCTGGAAAGCCCTCAAAAATCACTTTGGTCCTGGTAATTAAAGCTTAAGGTCCTGTAAAGTCCTGGAAAAATATCCTTGAAAGTCATGCATTTTTCTAGTGGTTCAAATGGAAAACAAGCAGCATATGTTCATCTGAATTCTGAACAGCTAA
>Ga0056124_1000355_pt1 | contig 14252 bp, 7 predicted proteins | sample WorMetHEROISLAND_2_FD_70069 | JGI IMG/M metagenome (GOLD analysis project Ga0056124, IMG submission 70069) | Marine gutless worms symbiont microbial communities from Max Planck institute for Marine Microbiology, Germany - Olavius sp. 4 HERON ISLAND | ecosystem: Host-associated > Annelida >... | reverse complement strand
TAACTTGTTAAGCTTATTCGTTTTTTTCTCTCATTCCTCTGCTGTATACAGAGTTATGAATTGTGAGTTATGACTGGTGGAGAAAATAATACACAGATAGACTATGTTCTATGAACAGATCACGTCACAATAATGACGTCATCATCAAAAAAATTTTCTTGTATGTTCAAAATGAAATTCCCTACAAAACGTATATTTCGGATTTTTCATATTTTAGGAATTAATGGAATGGCGCCGTTTTGTAACTTATTTATGGAACGACCCTCGTAGTACACAGATAACGTAGACTAACATTAACAGCTTATCTAGTCTTACCCCGTGTAGTTTTACTTTGCAGTCACCACATTTCGGAACAGAGCCAAGCTTCTTCTTGTAATGGTAAACAAGTTTGCCACCTGCACCAACAGAACATAGAATTCTACAGTGGGATTATTGTTACAATTATTAACAATGAAGTTGCATACAGATAATGTCATAAATGTACTGCTAGTTCATGCAAGGAAACACTACAAGTATAGCAACACGAACAAAAAAATAAAGAATAACAGCAGTGTTGCCTTTACAGAAAAATATATAAATATGCCAGCCCAACAGAAATAAGACTGCTGCAATTTACACAAGTTCACAGACCATTATTATGGACAACCTGACAGGATGGTTCTGAAGCATATCTGGGAGTGACTACCTGTAATTATGCAGATTTTTAGCTACAGTAGTCACCTGCAACAACCTTGGTTCCCAATCCTTACTATGTAGACTAGAAATCTAGATTTCACTACTGGAAGAGCAAGATGTAATTCACTTCAGGCACTTAGTAATATGTGAGGCCCTATCACTATCGGTATACATATCGGGTGCTTTGTGAATGATTTCTGACAGCCTGCATAAATCGTAACTAACTGAATGCAATTGCTAGGGATATGACAAACGTGACTCTTTAAGCTACTATAACAAAACACTCGCATAACAAACCTGGAGTTTTCACACTTCACGTTCATCACAAACCACGCACAGACATAAAAACACACAAACACTGTATGATACAACATCACATACTGATAGCAAAAAATATACCAAAATAATTAAAAATACAACAAAGTAAAAGACTAAAGATAATGCAAACTGATAAGGAATTACTACAGCAGGAGAAAATTAGCAAATATTCAGCAAAGTCACAGCTGTCAACTAAATTTGATACGAGTATGCATGCATGTTTCACTATTGATGTGACCTCACTAAATTCCAAGTTATGGTCGTGTGTATTGAACTAAACTGTACAGCTGTGTAACCAGAACACCATATGCTATACCAGTGACCAACATGCAACAACAATGAAATACAAAACAATCATGTGCCTATCATTACAATGTTTCGTCAGTACCGACAACCATTTTCAGTAAATGTTTTTATATTGCAGAAACACGATTTCATCTAGTCCACTTCGTAGCACTGGTGGTAAATAAATATAGATATGGCCAGATTTTTTTTTGTGAAAACCAATATAGCTGTTTCGCTAATACACAATTGAAACTCAAACTGTGAAAACTAAATCATTTAATTCCATTTTCAGTTCGGCAAACTGAGAGTGAGCGATGTGAAATTTACTAATTTCGGTTCGGGAAAACACCCACCGTCATCCGCGTGCAAAGCCGCCGACATCTTACCGGCATCACTATGTTAGACTTCTGTCGCCGGGAGTCAATGTAGAATGTAGCAGCTACCAGAAAGTTAATTAAGTAATTAATTATAATTCTACATAAATGTAAGTAGCATAAGATTGTAGGTTTATGGTGTTTACAAGCAGGCCATATGGTCCTAGTCTGCGACAGTCCATAACGTGTGTTCTACATGCAGTGCCTAAGCTGCAGCATTTTTAAGCTCTTATTGAGAACTGATACTTTTTATGCAATGGTAGTGTACTGTGTAGTGACATTTTTTGTGTGGTGATGTGTGTACTAATGTCTTTTATGGCAAACATCCAGACTCTTTAATGGCACATTCTCCATTATGAGCCGGACAGCTTCACATAAAACAACAAAAATGAAGAAAAATTCACTGCTCACATCTTGCGGCGATTAGAATTAGTGTTGTAGCTCAACCGACGCCGAAGAACTAATCTCTGTGCCATACTTTTATTGCTGCAACACACAACAGCAAAAACGTCACATCAGTCATTACACAGCTGCTATCGCAAAAAAATTCAAGTACATATAAAACCATGAGGCACTGCAGTTCAACAATCACCACCCCAAAGTTTAAAATACGGTAGTGGTCAACGGTTAGAATTAGGTCTAGAAACAACGTTAGGGTTAAAGCTAGGGATGGAGTTGTGGTAACTACACAAAGTGATCTCTCTCTTCAGAATATGGCTAAGCCTCAACAAAACGAGTCCTGATGTTCATGGGGTAGTGAATGTTTGCATGTAATTCACGGGGTGCTGGTTATGCGACAGTCCAAAACTCTGATACTGTGACTTATATAATGTAAGGTGAACGCTTATAGTCGGCGTTTTTTACAACAGCGTCGGTAACAAATTAATTGTTCTAGCCCCATCCGAAATTCTGTCGGCGAGTGGTCGAGCATCACACAACGCTTCGGTTACCGGGAGGAGACAGAATAATCATATAACTGATCAATATAACCCTCAAAGCTCCATCTCTTATGTACCAGAAGGAAACGATAGAATATTTCCTGGTATATCGGAGATGACATTAGATAAGTAAATACTTAAAACCAACCCAATATTTACCATCGGTTTGGCCAACCGGAAAAGGATTTCTTTCACCCAATCAGTAAGTATGCAAGCAAAAGTAGTGATCAGTAGCAGCGTTGCCATTGGCAACATTGCAATACGGCTTGACTTTAACAAGAATGTTAAGTTATTTTTATTTTACTACTATTAGAAAATGGAAAAGTCTGGCTAATTCTCAAGACTTTTTTGTTAAGACCATGAACAAGACCAAGACCTTTTTGTCAAGACCAAGACCAAGACTTTACTGTTTGTCCGCGAGGCGCCTCGAGACCAAGACTTTGGTCTCGTCTCGAGGACTACATGACTGGATAACTCATGAACCACTACACTCAGCTTGAAGATATTTTGCACGAACACGTACCTTTATTGAATTTCAAGGTCAAAGGTCAAGATCATTTTTTTCGTTAGTGGACCAAAGTTCACCAAATTGTATTCATTGAACGTGGAAAGAATCGTAGTTGCTAACACCATTTTCCGCTTGTCGATTGCTTGTTTCGTTCCGGAGATATTTGCGGTCGAAATCTAGAGTTGTCCGAAATCAAGTGCGCTGTTGATATTCATGAACCGCTGCACTTAGCTTGATGAAATTTTGCACATGTACCTCGAGAACCTCTAGAACGCTATTGAATTTCAAGGTCATAGGTTAACTTAAGGTCAAGGCCACGTTTTTTTGTGTTTTTCTGTGTGCATGATGCTGCAGCTACCTGTGGACAGTACTTAGTCTTGAGCAAAGTTTGATGATTTTGTTACATTTGTTATTTATTTTTGTTCACACTGCTCTCAATCACTCACCACTTAGTTGCGTAGCCATCTTATGTCTGCAATATCACAGCTAGATATTGTGTGTGTCATTAAAACTCTGCAGCACTAACAACTAGCACCATTATTTGGCTGATAATCACCACTATGTGCTTACATAAAGTAAAGAAGCTGGAATAGCCGACCATACTGCCTGGCAACATGCAATTTTTTTTGGGCGGGGGGTGACCCCTAATTTGGGAGACAGGTGTCCATAAGGGGTCGGTGATTGTACCGTTGGATAGCGCATTGGTAAGCTCCAACAGGCTGTCAAGAGCGACCATGTTTGGCCGCAATTTGCAATGCAAGTATTTGGGGGTGCTGTCAGTATCCCCACTAGGGCGAATGGCGGTTATAGGGGTCCAAACTGATACCACAGGGTAGCAATTGGGCAACTCTATTGGCTTCTTCAGACAGTTTTTCGGTAAAATGTACCTTTTAGCCATAATACATAAGTGACAGACAGATGACAGATGGACACAACATCGTGCCATAAGCGCGACCGCCAGTAGGGTCGGCTAAAAATGCTTTGGCTAACAGGGAGGCCCACAGCTACAGACCCAAAGCAGAAATCATAACCTGCCACAATATAGCATACACCGACAAAATTATACACAAATTTATGAAAAATATAACTTTATTTGTTAACACTGTACACTAGTACAATACAGAGTTAGCAAATCATATCCTTTAGTTTATCACATGAACTGTTTATCATTTCATACATCAACCAGAATGGAATGAATGGATGTGGGATAAACAGCACAAGACAATAAGATGCTGACATTTTAACAGCAAAATTTGTTTAAATACAGTTAAACAGTGATAATGAACTACAGCCGATTTCAACTGTGGAACAAAGAACGAGAATTTGAAATTAGCGGTTAGGGATTTGATACTGAAAGAGCACAACACAAATCTCAACAGACAGCTTTAAAACAGTATTTCTCGATGTAGTGCCAGACAAAACACAACAACTATGGGTCAGCATGATTACGTGGACTAAAATACTCAGATTTTAAATTTTAGTTTTCAAAATTAGTGGGCATTTACAAGTAATAATATTTGTCAATTTTTAAACCTAACATTCACAAAATTCTCATTCTATAACTACAGAATATACCACAGAAACGACACCTAACCATAATAGAAATGTGTCACTCTTCCGCAATACACAAAGTCACACAATTCTTGCAAAAATCTAATGCACGATTCCAAAAAAAACAAATTTTTAGCAAATTTTTACGAGCACATTACATTCTTTCTACACATAGTGCCACACCCATACCCCCACCCACACAAAGCGAAGCGACACCCTTCTTCCCTCCAGTTCTCTGCAGATTACTTAGCAGTGTAACGAGTATGCGTGCTCCTGATGCTCCAATGGGGTGTCCTAGTGCTATGCCACCACCACACACGTTAACTTTGGACTCGTCAAGCTTAAGTTCACGGATTATTGCAACCAACTGAGCCGCAAACGCTTCATTTATCTCAAACAGGTCGACATCATCTATGGTCCAACCGGCTTTCTGTAGAACAAGTTTAATTGCTTTCACGGGACCAATGCCCATAACAGCAGGGTCAACACCAACATGGGACCATGCGACAACACGGGCTAACGGTGCAAGATTACGCTTTGCAGCCTCATCACTACTCATCAGCACTAATGCTGCAGCTCCATCGTTTATTCCAGAGCAGTTTCCAGCTGTCACAGTCCCCTTCCCGTTCACCGGAAACGCCGGCCTCAGCTTCTGCAGGCCTTCTATGGTACACCCATCGCGAGGGAACTCATCAGTCTTCACTTCAGTTACGCCTTGTCTTCCCGTAATGCTCACTGGCACGATCTCTGGTTCAAAGAAACCGGCCTTGCGAGCAGCTTCGCATCTCAACTGCGACTGCAGTGCAAATCGGTCCTGATCTTCGCGCGTGATCTGCCAGCGCTCGGCCACGTTCTCCGCAGTGCGACCCATGTGGTAGTTGTTGAACGCGTCGGTCAGGCCGTCGCAGAGCATCGTGTCCGCGAAGGTCAGGTCGCCGAACTTGACGCCGTTTCTCATGTAGACCGCGTGCGGAGCCTTACTCATGCTCTCCTGTCCGCCAGCGACGACTACACGCGAGTCACCAAGTCGTATTGCCTGGTAGGCCAAGGCTACGGCACGCAGCCCGGAGCCACACAGCTGATTCACGCTCCACGCCGGCACCGCCGCCGGTATTCCGGCTTTGATGCTTGTCTGTCGGACCGGATTCTGGCCCTGAGCCGCGCATAGCACCTGACCAAGAATAACTTCAGACACGTTTTCCGGCTGAACTTGTGCTCTACCGAGAGCCTCCTTGACAGCAACGGCGCCCAGCTCGTGAGCACGTAGCGACGACAAGGATCCATTCAGAGAACCCACGGCAGTGCGAACAGCAGACACTATTACAACGTCCGTCGTCATTGTCACTGTAATCTCGCTGTAATTCCGATAAACCAGCTAACGTTTCAACAAAGTCAAACACCTTCTTCACGCTTTACAACTGATACAATGTTGCTATCCCAATTGCAAACATACCACATATCGCCACATATCGTACGATGTCAACATTGCCCCGCCCAAATCGCTGCAATTAGGCCATGGGTCATGAACCTGAGCAGTGACCTACTTCGCGCCCGTCGTTTAGTGAGGCAACGATAATGACATTTTTTTCGCACAATAATCGGTATTACCGGTATTATATTCAACATCTTCCAGTAGCTGCAGTCACGGTTTGGAATTTTTTTTAGATTCTTCTTTTTGTTCAATTTCCGTTTTCATTCGTATTGAACGATGAAAGCTGATGGAAAGTCTCAATAATAAATAAGATCCAGCTACAGCGCCATAGAAGTCGCTCACATGATACTACGGTATTGGTACATAGATTTAATGTGCCCAAAATAATTCACATAGTAGCTAAAACACCATGTATAAATACACCACTGAACAAGACAGCAAGGAAAAAGCTATGGCTGCTCTTTATAAGAGCTAGCTTATAGGCAAATGCTACACCATAAATAGCCTATACATCTAAAACTGAACTTTGTGAAAAAAACTAGATTTCTTCCTATTCGACTCAAAACAACTCATCATTCAACACTCAGTTTCAATCTTTGCTTTAAGTTTGAATGTCACTAACAAAATTGTATACAGTATACTGTAGGCGTGCGTATTTTGTATATCCAATATCCATCCACATGTAGTTCAAAACAGTGTCGTTGTCGTCTGTGTGCAAATTTTCTGTTACATGCATTTATCAATTTCTTCTTCTGTTTGACAGGGTTGTGGGAATTAATGAATGAAACATGTATGAATATTATCACAATCTGTCTACTAAATAGACACATTTCTACGTTGCTGATTTGCTCAAGTAGTGGGCATATTTTCTAAGTTCTAATGCAAGCAAAATGAAGTGACAGATTATTAGGTTTAACTGGGAAATGAGTCGTATTACTGATTCCTTCTTTCTATAACCAGCTTGCACTCAAATATGTTACAAATGTTTCCCTCGGACAGAAAAGAACAATACTGAATATATAATGCAGAGTTCCCGCAGGTCTTCTATAGTTAAATTCCATGACTTTTCCCTGACTTTTCAAGCCACGGAACGACAATTTCCCTGACCTTATCGAAACAATAACCCTATCACACAAATGTACTTAGAAATGGTACACTATATCCTATGGAGCAATATTACGTGCAGCTAGGGAGTCTGGGGGAGGGGGTGCTGTAAGCTCCCGCAGCAAGGTTGAGTGGAGCCCCAGTGGAAATCACATTTGATGCATTTTAGCCTGAGGTGGCACCAATTTTTCATTTTCCCTGACTTTTCCAAAAAAATATTTTCCTTTGACCTTTACCCGACTTTCCCTAACCACTCAAATTCCCTGACTTTTCCAGTTTTCCTGACGTGTAGGAACCCTGACAGTGATTGAAGTAAAACTGCATTTACAAAACAACACACTTTTATTTGCAGACACTTTGACAAGCATGGCGATTGTGTAAGCAATTCCTGACAAGCATTTCTTCATCGATAAAGATGATGGAAAATGGGAATAAATCAAAATTGCCATGCAAGAGAGCTTAAAGTACAAGACAGTGCAACGCCAGTACTACGACTGTTTGTTTATGACTCACCGTTTCACTGCTTTCATACTACTGCTATGTGGCAAGAACATAATTAACAGGTCGGCTAAAAACGCCCAAAAGTAATAGTTCTTTTTAATAAGCAAAAAACAGGAAGTAGTAGTAGAGTATTATCAGATACTATCAGTGGAGCAAATATAACGACACAACAACACGCATATATACCAGATGCAGATGCATATACATAACATTTACGATGGCTACAAAAAGTCCTGTATATTTCAATAAATGAATAAAATAAGGCTGCTACAACCGGACACAAAAAGGTCTACAGTGTGCTATAACGCAGTTGAGCATGCACAAAACAAAGTTTCTTCCAGCATGTGCCAAGCAGAGTTTCAACTGATTAAATCAATTTTTACAAATTAAAAATATGGTATTGCGACAATAAATAAATGAAACCAATTAACACATTACTCTAACAGCAGGCATGGACTTGTGCTACAGAAGAGAACGCAGTACAGCTCGTGTACGTAGTTTCATGTACATGTAGAATGACGCACGTATCAGAGGCTCTGCTGTGAGTACATCAGTCAATCTCATCTCATAAAACTTGTGGGAAATATTACACACTATGCCTAGACATGCGGTGGCTTGACGTAGCGGTAACACGTTGGTACTCTACGCTGGGCCCCGTTAGTACATGGTGTGGACACTGGACAGGTAAACCATTACAGTATATAACCAGCCACTGCTCAACTCAGCCTGGCCATCCCTCCATGGGCAGGTGCAATCGGTACCAGCGAAATCTAGGGTGTAAACAGGCACAGTAGCTGCGGTCTTGCAGTGTAAACTGGTGTCTGGCTGAGGGCTAAGGAAACAGAGATCAGCATCACCCTATGGACCTTGTGGCTTGGGAAGGACTTCACGTTTTACGCATACCTAGACATACTGACATAAAACGTCAACTAGTAACATGACACAAATATTCCATGTACAGTCCACACATCAAATGTCTAACTGTAACTGCATAAAGTGATACATAAAATCGGTATAAGACCACCCACACACTGCAACATCACTTCACACAGATCAGCAAAAACAAACTGTGCAATTTTATTGCGTTCCTTTACATTGAAATCAGTCACAGTATTCAGGCTGTTTTCACCAGTCCCGAATCCCAGGATTGGCAGCATCCCGATCCTGGGATTTTGGGATTTCAAATAATCATTAACATAATACTTTTTCGAGTGTTAGATAATAAAATAACAATTCTAGCCATCTAATGAAATATTTCATTGCACTGTATTTTGACAGTCACATCACCCACTCCCCAATACCTACCGGTAGGTGCCTACTACATCCTATGCATGAAATTAGTCAGGTAGGGCTACTATAGAGATATTAATTAACGACCGATCTGTAAGCCAAATCCCGAAAATGATATCCCAGGATTACAAATAACGACCAATCTGCTAGTCTATTGCCGACAACGGGATCCGGGATTATAAATTTCGTAATCCCAAATTCCGGGATAGAGAAATCAATCCCAAGATTGCAATCACTGTACCGCAGGCCTTCCTCTACCAGTTGACTGCACATGTATGGACTTTCAACTTTTGAAACTAATTTCTTTTTCTTGTATAATTCGATTTCTCCATATCAGACTCAAAACAACTTGCCAAAGTTAATAACTCTTCATGTAACACTCAGTTTACATCTTTACTTCACGTCTGAACATCACCAAATTGTACTGTACGGAATAACGTATACTGCACATCCGTCCTAAGACTTACTTCACAACAGTAGCACTGCTGACAATCTAGTGTGTGCGCGTAAATGTTCTGTTCAATGAAGCAAATGTAGACAGAAATGAAACAAGTATGCTGAGGATGACGATCAGTGGTTCTAACATGAAAGACAGGAAGAATAAAAAATGCAGCGGTTAGAGATTTACCGGGACTAGAATCAGTTAGCTTGATGACTAGAAGGGACAGATTATTGTGGTCTGGAGTCTGGACCAGACATGTATGTAGGCCGGGTGGCCTGCAGCCAAGATGGGCAGAAAAATCATCATCATGTATTGTGATTTCATATCTATGGAAACACAAGACAACTACTTCGCACTTCCTGCAAGCCTGACACTAAACTACTCAAACTTTGGTGTCCTTTACTCCGACAATTTGACGCCAATGTTAAATTTTAACAGCACAAAAACAACTTGTGAGGATTCAACATGCTAGAACAGCAAAAGATATGCATGAACAATAGTCACCAGACCAGCTGAGAGCAATGCCAACAAAATAAGACAACATAACAATTTGGACACAGCAGCTGATGTTTATATCGGTGGAAAGGTGCACATAGCATGACAGCGGCGATCGTTACGAGAGATGAAATGCAAGTTGGCCTTCACGAATCGCGAGTGCCAGTTTGTCATGCATGACGTCGATGTTGGAGTAATCAGGCAGCTTCAAGTAGTTGACGCACGTCATGACGGATGGCAGGAAGTCGTCGGCGTTCTCACTGCCTTCTGCCATCTTACGGACGATGGTCAGCGGAGGAACGAGGCTTCGCAGACCTGCAATCAGTGTGCAGGAGTCGAACTTAATTCACAACTACGCTGCTTTCAGCGAAGTAGAAAACTAGAAAAATATGTTGGCCCCGTGTTGACATTTTGTGTGGCTGTTCTGCCTCTCACTACACAACTTCAACCTAACCCTAACCATGCCACGACTTTGGTTTCATCGCACCTTTCAGTTTTCGAGTCAGGACTCGGTACAGGACAGACAGACGGATGAATAGAAATGGACTTGCAATACCCACATTGCCGCCTATTAAGACGGCTGAACAAAAATAGCGCGCGCACACACACACACAGCCACCCGGCTTCTGTTTAACCAGCCTATTTCTCCAGGTTAGAACGTTTCCAAAAGTCAATTTCCGGAAATCCCGGTTGCGGTACTACGGGTCATCCAACCAACAGCGTCAAAGCACTGAAGGTTCACCGTGTTGCCAACTGCACAGCAAAAAGCGCATTAACTGCTGCATAATGCCTGACGTTGAACTACCGGTACTTTGAAATTTCAAGACAACAATGATGTTGCCTGGACCACCGTCTTCAATTAAACAACAGTAACATCATAGCAACAAATACAAAAAAACTATTTTGCAAACAAAAACACTGCAGCATTAGTGGAAGCTCACTGATGATACAAGTTATGTGTACAGTTATTGCTGGAAGTAAGAAATTCAAGTTATGGTTCAGTTATTTGTTCTCCATCCCTGTTTACTCCCATTATTTTACATGACCCAGAAAACTTCGCGGAAGCCAGTCCATTAATTACACCAAACCATATCCAACCACAATGATACTTCCCATGACTATGCACAAAGGTGCAAAACCTGCTGCATCACACAATTTTACATTCCGATTTCACGAACATCCAACGTTACCGACCGCCAATCGGTAGCCGTGGTGATCCGGTAACAAATCGGACAAAAAGGCTTTGTTCGGCTGCATTGTAGCTGCTGAGAATCTCATAGAGAAAGCGGACCGGCTGAGAGTCATGAGTGTAGCCATGGTCTGGACGACAGGTTTCCATCAAGTACCTCACATCCCACGACTCCGTTGGACAGCCACAGAACAACTCGTCCAACTGAAAACACACAACCAACTAATGGCAACCTTGCCGGGCCACACAGACACGAACTAAAACAGTGACATTAGTAGACAGTGTTTTAAATCATGCCTTAAGACATGGCTCTGATTGAGCCTACTCATAACGAGCTTTGTCTAAGACGCACCTTGCAAATTTACAGACTGACTGATTGATAAAATATATGCTTGTTTGTATTGCTGCTTTACTATGCTATCAACTGATCATGGACATTTTGTGAAAACTCTAACAGAGCATTATCAGGTAGTCACGGTATCGCTATAACAAGTTTATCAAGGATAACAACCTCGCCTCCAAGAAGTTATCCGAGAAAAACAGCATTATGTATGCAGTGAAAACACTCTATCCCAACATAAAAATAAAGCTAAAGGTAGTTCCAGTTTTTGCCAGTACACCACAATTACACTGCTTGACGACAGAGGCACATTGTGCCCGTAAACACCTGCCCAGAGAAGCTACATAACAGTGGCATAGCTGGCAGCTGAAATGCAATTGTCCTAACGTTTATGCTATCAAGCCACACTGCTGAAATAAGCAAGCAAAGACAGCCCGGTGCCGATATTATATGCGGCCATCCGCCTAACTATACATAATCGCCCACTTCACCGCTTCACTGTGCAACCGTAAGCCTACCCTGAACTTTGACCTTTCAAGCTGAAAATCGGCACACCAGTTACTCCAGCCCTGGGGAACGTTCACGCCAATTTCGGTTTTTCTATGCCTTTTTGTTTACAAGATAGGAGCCCGTACAACACAAACAGACATACGGACGGATGGGCCACATGATAAAGAACTAAAATGAACAACAATGATTCTCAGAGTAGATCAGACATATATCTGAAGTGGTGATAACTGTCATTTTGACCTCTTCCGCAAAGAAGAAATTCAGAGACGCCAGTGGAAAGATTTGTTCGAATCCATCTCGAACAGCATCAAGCTGTCTGCAAACTCCTTCGACCAGTGTCCAACGTACAACCAACTACAACACCAGCACAGCCCACATCTCATGCTGCAAGCTCAGCATCATTCTCTGAAAGGTAAAGCTGAAGCTCAGGTACTTGATATGGCGCTGCTTACACAAGTCGAGACTTGTGACCAGGAGCGGTTTCCAATCTCGGAAGTGACAACTGATTGGCATGAGCTAATTATATACTGCAGCACACAACTAGACCTGCGGTGCAGCCAGCAGACATACCACCCCACTAGGCCTTCACCCCACAGCCCTTAAGCTACTACTGATTTCCTATCCTGCTGAGGGTAGGAGGCTGAGTTGACCTGAGTACAAAGTAGGTTAGCAACTTGCTCAAGGTTGCTTGCAAATTTACTCTAAAATGATTCCGGCAATCAACCTCTGATTCTCTAGTCAGAGAAAACGTGCTCATGAGTTTAAATCTGCTACAAATAACTAAGTACAAAAAGTAACGAAACCCATTTCACAAGTGTGCTCTAAAGTCGGACGAGAATGCACAGTGCAGTTCACTATTCACTAAGGGCCGGTTTTTTTCACGCACAAGTTAAAGTTAGCCCCAATGTTATCCTCAAGAATTCCAAAGGTTAACTCCTATCACACTGTTTCAATCAAATTTGCAAGGTTAAACTGCAAGATCGAACCACACTAGTGCAAACACTTGATTCATTTGTGTGGTTACATCCACAAATTAACTGTATGGGTTAACTAACCAAGATTAAATTTGGCATGAAACAATGTGACAGAGGTTAACTGCTGGGTTAACCGCACGACAGACACAACCCTAGGTTAACTTACCTCTAGGTTTACCTTTACATCGTGCATGAAAAACCAAAGCCCTTGCAAAAAACCTTGGTCACAAGTTCTCAGCAGAACCACATACAGAAGTTGAGAGAAATTACTCAGAATAACTTGTGACACCAGCCGATAGAGCGGATAAGCACAGGTCAAACTCAATGCAAAACACACCTGGACGTATTCTTCAAGGTTGTCAAGAGTTACCGAGATGTTCCTGCCACCTTTCTTCAGTTCAATCTCTGGGTACCCGGGCAGGACAAAGTCAAGTTCGAGGTCGTCAATGGGGCAACCATCGACAGTAAGGCTGTCCATCAACAGCTGGCGAGACTCCACAGTCTGTACACACAGTAGTAATAGTAAAAGTAGCAGCAGCAGCAGCAGCAGCAGCAGCAGCAGCAGCAGTGGCAGCAGTAGTAGGCAGTCTGTACATAGAGTTCACATCGGCAACCACTTAACACATCCAGCCAGTTAGGTAGCCATGTTACACCAGCCAGAATGCAATTAAATTCACAACGTCCTGCTTTAGCTACCAGTTAGCAGTGCTTACACACGAACAGGTTTATTAACGGTTAATGGTGCATACAGCTCTTCACGGGAACCTATCTCAAGAGCTACAGAGCGTCACTTGCCATATATGGGATCACAAGTGTTACCTGCCACCCGATACAGGTGAACGCACCCCACCTTCTAGGCAGACCAGTACTCGACCTACCTACTCTAGAGGCTGAGTTAACCTGGATGGTTGGTTATAATATACCAAGATGGTTTACCTGTCCACAGACAGTCACTCATCCAGGTACTAACCGGGTTCGGCGTAGAGCAACTACATTAAGACTAGCGAGTTAACGACTAGACCACGCCACCACCCACTCCACTCCTGCGTCAGCTCCATTGCCTGAAGGCTCCGGAGCGGATCACTTTACTGGTTTACAAATGTCTACATGGGTCTGCACCTTCATACCTTATCGACGAGCTCTGTCAGGTGGCAGATGTCAAGGCTCGTCAGCGACTACGTTTTAGCTTGTCTTCATCACTGATCACTACCGTCGGCGACCGAGCTTTTCCGGTCGCCGCTGCTCGTGTCTGGAACAGTCTGCCTGAACATGTCACTTCCGCACCTTCTGTGGCTGTCTTCCGGTCCCGTCTCAAGACACATCTGT
>Ga0056124_1000354_pt1 | contig 14273 bp, 10 predicted proteins | sample WorMetHEROISLAND_2_FD_70069 | JGI IMG/M metagenome (GOLD analysis project Ga0056124, IMG submission 70069) | Marine gutless worms symbiont microbial communities from Max Planck institute for Marine Microbiology, Germany - Olavius sp. 4 HERON ISLAND | ecosystem: Host-associated > Annelida >... | reverse complement strand
TGAATTTTCACGGCAGATAACCAATTTGGGGTAGCGTATAGCTTCCGTGAATATTCACGGCAGATAGCGAAAATCGCCTACTTATTTTCCGTGAATATTCACGGCAAATAACACCTTGCGTAAATAGTGATTGGTAAACAGTGAGCATTCACTGTTCAGCCGCTTTATTTCTGGGTCGTTTTTATTTTATTAACGGGATAACGACTGGTTGCTGTATGCTTCCGCGTGATACAGCTCAGTTCTTATCTCCTATGCTTACCAATTGCGGTTGTAGCCATAGCCAGTTGATTTTCAGACAAATCTCCAGATCCGTGGGTTTCATTCTCTCAAAGTCTGAAGTAGAAGATACAGAGACTTTGTGAAGCTCAACCAATGCTATACAATTATGCCAAAGTTGCTTCAGTTCTTTTGGTCAGTACTACCAAACTGAGCCATGATGTGACTCAGCACCTACACACACACACACACACACACATACACCACAACAACACCCGCAATACTAGCCTAATAGTCATCCAGCGTATTGATATTTTGTACTCTACCAGTGACGCGGAGAGATGTGTTACACTGGTCGGGGGACGTGTGAAGATCAGTGGGCCAAGCGGCGCAAGGATTTTCCTGCTGCTGTGCAGCCTGTGCAAGTAGTTCCGTCGGTGACGCAAGTAGTGCGGAGCCTGCTGCGGCTGTGCTGACTGTGGCTGCTGCAGCGTAAATGTTTCGTTGCAAGTTACATACTTATAGCAGAAAAAGTTGTAAGACATTAATATTAACCTGGGGAGGGCGTGCATCCAAAGGTAACTTTTTCAGTTATTAGCAGTGGAAGTGGTAATGAGCTGAAGTGTAAAGTGTGAAAGTGTCACTGGTTGGTGATGATATTCCCAATTCCTTCATATATCTGCTTGAAGCTAATTATAGGAAATGACGAATGTTTCTGTTTTTACAGAGCTGTGATTAATCTGCTGTCATTCTGCTGTGCAAATATGATGTTACAACATTCCTTAAGTTTCTTCACATTGCCCGTAGTAGATCTGCAGTCTCTGAAGTCACAGTATTTCGCCGGCACGTTGTATCTGTGTGAATGAACTGCGTCCTGGATGAATAGCTTTAATGGAGAGTTCATCTTCGCTGATACCACTGGATCAGTATAATCCCAGCAAGGTATGTGGCAACCAACTAACAGCTGTGATTGTTTTACTGGTATTGTAAAAAAGACTAAAATTTGTGACTGAGCTCTGAGATCTGTTAGGTGGGCCTGGTTACATAACGTTGCCTCTGATTCGTTCGCGACATATGGCACTATACAAATGTGTTTTGATTGATTGATTGATTGATTGATTGTTAGTTGCACGTTGTTGCCCATGTTTTCTTCCCATTATTACAGGGCATCAGCATAGCTTGCTGTGCAGATGCTCTGTTTTGGCTATGGCAGAGGTGTCTGTCTGTGTGTGTGTGTCTGTCCATCCATCCGTCTGTCACACTCTGCGATTCTGTCAAAATGATGCAAGTTCGGATCACGAAATCTTCACTGTTAGCTCTGCGAAAGACCATAGTTTCAGGATTCGTAAAAATTTTCCAGAAATTCGAAACCCTGACCGAGGGTGCTAGGCTCAAAAAAGGCAAATTCTTGTGAGTAGCATTATCGTGAGATGAAAGGACGAACCTGACACGCTGTTCTGTAAGTGGCAGCTTGTTTGCTTTGACAGGCAAGATGGTTTGCCAGCGTCAAATGGCTGCTGGCTAAAGCTGGTGGTGGACTATATCCTACAGAATATGGGAATCCTATCGTCAGTGATGATAAGGTACATTGCAGTTCGAGTATGATGTTTTGAGATAAAGACAATGGATCACAATAATATTTGAATGGATAAAGATAATATTTGGCAAGTGTGCACATTTCGTATTGCATACACTGCTGTTTGACTGCTCATTTAGCATGCACACTTGCAATGTATATAAACTGTTAGGACTAATTTGAAACTCAAATTTAATTCGACAGAATACTATGGTAATTTTTTGCTTGAATTTGAGTGACTACATTAGTGTTACTTTCACTGCTTTTTTTTACTGTGATCAACTGTTTGTTAGTTAGTTATGATGCGGAAGCTGAAATGGTTTTAGGGTGAGGTGTGTATAAGCCGAGTAGTACTGTCCGGGCTCACGTCGGCTGACATTTACTGCCGAGCCAGTAGCTTTATCTTCGGCGAGTCTTGTGATGTTAGGCAAGGTATGCAGTACCGTTCTAAATGCATATGCATTCTATTTGATTTACGTTGAGTTTTCATTGTTAGGATTGCAGTATGCATAGTGACCTATTCATGTACATCATTCATATAAAAGGGTTAGAAGGTGCCCAGAGCTCTTGTAGGAAGCTCATCTGACTGCTACAGAGGATCACCTGCCATATCGGAGCACACAGGGAATGTGTTAACCTACACCTGACATAGGTGAGCTCATCCCAGGTCTCAATCCTAGCCAGGCGGAGGTAATAACTATCAGATTTTGATAGCTGTGTTAAGGGGATGTCAGACGATTGATAAAGTTGTCGATTTTGTGTGCCAGTAAAATCGGCCAAAAAAACTGTGTCGTCTGTCATGCCGTTTTTCGGCTGAAAAAAGTCCGATTTTATCGTCCAACATACAACACGTTCGTTATATTCTCGACGATAAAATCGGCCAAATTTTTGGACATCAGTCACCATAGTGATTATTTACCATGGGAGATGAATGTTTATTTTAGTTTTTTTTTAAATTTGTTTGTTACTCTGTGATGTTTATTTTCGTTCATTGGATGCAGAAAAAATAATGCAAGTATCATTTTGCAATTTGCATTCTGCTGTTGTGTATCCATGAAGCTGGCTGATGTCGTACGAAGTTGCAAACGACAAAATCAGCCGTTCAACGATTTTATCAGCCGATTTTCTCGGGCCACTAAACCACGCCCACAAAAGCTGGCCCGCTTTTTCAATCGTCTGACATCTCCTTTAGGTTGTGGCTTTAGAGTGCTGGAACAGAATTGCTAGCATTGATTGAGGCACTACTAATTTGAGAGTTCAAGCGTGTAGCTCACAGCAGTAGCGTGTATGCATTATGCAGTAGTGTTACTGTTTAGAGTTAGCAAACGTTTCGGCTTACGTAAGGAGAACAGATGTTCGTATACGTGTTGGTGAATTATTTTCCTTGGTGAATAGACCTCACCAGTCATCCTGCGGTGAAGCGGCTAATGCTGAGAGTGGCTTGAACTGTACAGGTCACACTGGAGTCATCCAGCAGCTGAGCCGACGTGGCTTCTACCTCGCTGACTTCGACAGTTACGACGACGACGTCGAGAACCTGCTGATGATGTCCGACCAGCTGCATCATGTGAGCGTTCTTCCCGTTCATAATATGCTATTGTTATTCCGGGTCAACTCCGGGAAAGTGGCCAAAAGTTGAGGAAGTGGGAGGGGAAAACTGTGGTTTTAACTTCACATTTTGGGGCCAACATTACCAAATATAGTTGGCTCCCCTACCGATGGTTTTTTGGACTTCATGAGGGGTCATCTGTCTCGTAGAGGGGTCAAGCCCGTTGAGTACCCAACAAATAGATCTCTGTGGATGGTGGACAGATGACTAGAGTTTTTGCGTACCGGTAATGATGGAACTCATTGAATTTGTAAATCTATAACACCATACACAGCAGTCAAGTCCATCAGTCAAGATTGATCAGATGTCTGACAGCCAAACTATTGGACCACCACAGCACGCACAGTGCATGTGTATTTGGCAGTTTTGCATCGTCCAGTGTAATATATCAGCTGCTGAACTGTTGTCAGGCGGCTCATCTGTCACTCATCGATGCCCTGATGACAGCGTGGTGTGCCACGGTTGCTAGTGTCGATCGTGTCGTCCAGGCTGTTAGGTCAGTGCTCATTTTGCTGTCATTCTTGTCGAGACTGTCTTTGAATTCTCTGGCATACTGTAGTGTTTGCGGTAATTTACTGCTGTTCAGATTTTTGTTTCACCACTGAATTTGTATGATGGCCAGTTGCTTCTAACATTTATAATGTTATTTATTTAGATAACTTTTTTGTTTTCCGTATCTCGTCTAGCATCTGACATAATTGTCTTTGTGGTGTGCACCTCTGATTCGTTTGTGACATAATTATGGCAGTGTATGAATGTGTTTTGATTGGTTGGTTGATTGATTGATTGATTGATTGATTGATTGATTGAGGGCCAGGTGCTCGTTCTTTTACTTAACTCACCAGTTAGCTAACTGTCAGTTAGCATTAACTGGACAGTTATTTCTAGATGCGTTTCCGAACAGAATCCTGACTGACGGTCAGCTAACTGAGCATTAAACGATTGTTGCTTAGCAACGTGCACACGGCACTATTTACGCTAGGCTAACGCAGGCAAACATCATGAATATTAATGAGCGCAAGCACCAGTCAGCAAGCCTGACGATCGCAGCATGGCCATTTTGTCAGTTTATGAATGAACTTTGTAGTGAAGATTTGTAGTAGCAAACGTCTCCTCCAGTGGTTTGAACGCAGTGTTATGCGGTAAGGTCATTCTATAATATCACATACTTTGTAATAATCGTATAAAATGCAACTTTTATGCCATTTTGGAAGCAGTTAATCGATCGTCAGTTAGCTAACTGCCGGAAATCTGCCGGTTAAAATGGTGGACATTTTGACGGATGGTTAGTGCTACCAGAAACGCAATTTATGCAAATCGGTCAGTTAAGAGTCAAGATACCTGACCGGTTAGCAACGGGAAACTGGCCCTGATTGATATGCACTGATTGATATGCAAATCACTGAGGATGAAATAAACAGTGCATTGGCAGTAGAAGTGTGAAAAATATTTTGCACTTGTGGCTGCTCGGAGACACTGTTGGTTGAGCGATAGGAAGGACATCAAGTCTGCAAAAACTAATAAGTGTTGCCAACGACAGTTCCCATAAGTTTAGTAGGTTTACATTTGGGGACCATCCTGGGGCCCATACAAAGATGGGCAGGTTTTGAATGTATTTGTGGGTGTGCGGGTGCATGCAGGAGGTTTGCAACGTTCTCGGCATCGAGTGAACTACCAATGACGGTAGAAGACTCGATGCTGTTCTGGCTGAACAAGTCCGTGTCGGCGCTACACAAACGTGTCGGCATTGATATGCCCGCGAAGCAACTCACTGATCTCCGCCAACTCTGTGATGGGCTTTTCCTTGCATCAGCCGTCAGCTTTTATTGTTCAGCTGACTTCCCATTTGAAGGTACTGATGTTTGTTAATGACTTTTTGATGTCTTATATGTATATATTTTTTTATTATGGAATCGTGCTCGAAGTACAAACAACCAATAAGCTGTTAAGTTGACTTGACTTAGTCAAGTTGGCTTAGCTTAAGTCAAAAAGTGAAGTTGCCCAGGGACTACTGATGTCAAAGCATTGAAGACGGTGTGTGTGTGTTGTGTTGTTGCAGCCATATCGTCGTCGGTGTCGGACGCTGCAAGTCGGGTCTCAAACTTACAGCGGGTCATGACGTACTGCAGGCAACGGTTGCCGACTTCTGTCTGTCATCTGTTGCTGTCCGACCTCGTGTATTGCGCCGATGAACTGCAGCGAAACATCGTGACGTTCGTCGTCGATCTTTTTGACTCTCTTGAAACTGTCTCAGCCGCTGCGGGAGTTTCTGGCTTGTCAGGGGGCGGCGGTGCATCAATGATGTCTGGTTAGTAGAACCATCGCTGGTTGACTTCACTTTTTGACTTAGACTTTCGCTGAGCTAAAGTTCGGTCTAAGTACACAGTTAAGCCAAAAGTTGAAGTGATTTCACTGAGCCGAAACTTTGGTCTAAGTCCGAAGTTAGCGCTCAGCTATAAGGCTGGGCGAAAGTGGTCTAGGTACATACGCAGACCAAAGTTTAGTTGAACTCCGGTGTAAGTAGGTAGGTACTTTAGTGTTCAGCTTTAGGTTTTGTTCAGCGAATTGGCTCAGCGAAAGACTTAAGTCAAAAAGTGAAGTCTGCCATGCCAGTATCATAGTACAGTATGATACGATACAATACACAATGATCTTTATACAGCACCGAGGCACAAAAATTTTCGTATGCGCTGTAGCATCAAGGTTGGATTGATTGATTGATTGATTGAGTAAACACACCTGAAGCACGCATGTTGCATGGCACAGCGGACCGCTGTTGATGAGTGAAATCGGCTTGAAATCGGCTAGACTGATGTGTAGTACTGTTATTGTTAGTAAGTCAAAAAGTGAAGTCACTCGTCGTCTACCATCCCCAGTATCATAGTATGATATGATACGATACAATACACAGTGATCTTTATGCAGCACAGAGGAAACAAAAATTTTCGTATGCGCTGTAGCATCGAGGTTGGATTGATTGATTGATTGATTGGTTCATTGATTGTTGATGAGTGAAATCTGCTAGACTGTTGCTGTATCAGGAGGCATACTGAGTCGGCCGCCGGTAGTTGTGCCTATAATCAGTGAAACAACCAAGCGTAGTTTCCATCAGTCGACACCTGGCGGCAGCACTGCAGTACAGGATGAGCGTGATGCCACAAGGCCTTCCTCTGCTGTAGTTAGGTCTGTATTCTCTGTTGCATTCAGCCTCATTGGTTTTTATCTTCTCTCTCATCCGTATAACTCCAACGTACTGTCAGAGATGTTGTTCAGAGCATTGACAATCGCAACGTTGCTTTTCTAACGTAAGAAACTTTACTCACTCACTCTGTATCTGTATTGCAGTCATATTTCTATCCATCGACTCTTAAGGTGTTGAGTCTATTTGATACAGCATTAAAACACATACTTGTTCTTTTTCTGTTTAATTGGTCAGCCTGTCTGTTTGGAGTTGCTCCAGGTCAGGCCAGAAGTAGACCTTTACGAGTTGCCATCCGAAGGGTGATTAACGGGCACCCACACCTGGCTTAGATAAATAAATATATAAATAGCTATTTAGTATCTGATACAGTTATATGGCAACTGGAATCAAATCAGGTGCACACTGCCCAATAGCCTTGGTATGTTATGCACGCATTTGATAGCTTAGTCTCTGTTCAAAGCATATAAGTTAGACCGTCGAGTAGGCTAGCTGTTGTATGCTAATAGAGTATGGAGCATAGCTTCTGATGCTGATGATGTTTGTAGTACTAAACAACCGTTACTACCTCGTAGACAGCAGCAGAATGTGCCATCTTCTGGTCAGCACTTTACTTTTGATATTTGTAATATTTTTCATTTGCAGTGACTATTTTATTATACTTACTTACTTAGTCTTGCGTCTGACAACATCGCAGTGAAAAGGTAATGGTCGGGTACTTGCTGTAGCACATCTTACATGAGTCAGCCTCGCGAGCAGAAGCGCTTTGCAATCTCGGAATACATCATTGGCATGAGCTAATGATACCGCAGCGCACTATGCGGCCATCCATTGCCGGTGTCAGCGAACATCTGGACCCACAGTTTGCAGCTAGCAGACATACCATCACCCGAATCAGCCGCACTAGGCCTTCATACCATAGCTCGTAAGCTACTACTCATTTTCCGTCCAACTGAGGCTGAGTTGACCTGAGCACAGAGTAGGTTAGCAACTTGCTCAGTGCTCAAGGTTGCTTGCAAATGACCCGCGGTGAGAAACGAATGGCAACCTGAAAGTTTCAAGTCGACACCAACCACTAGACCACATGCACCTACACAGGCACATAGGTGTGAACAACTTGCCGGAGTTGTTACGTGGTAGCGGACCGGCCGGGAGTCAAACTCTTTGCTCACGAATCCAGCGCCCTAACCACTGAGCCACCAAGGCTCACAAAGGCCTTCATGTCATCTAATATGCTGATACATGCATGTTCACAATGTGTGATATGATATTTTCCAACTGCATTTCTTTATGGATCAGTCATTTCCATTTCATTACTCAGCATGGCTGAGGCTCCACGGTGTCAGATCGAGATAATTGGGTGGCTGTCTGGTTGACTGGGTCGGTCATTATGAGTAATGTTCCTTATTTCATCACACAATATCTCAGGAGGTACAGCGGTTCTGAAGTTAAAGCTTTGCTGTTATGATGCCTGTAATCTGTGTGGTTGGTTGTTGAAATGAAATGTATCATTTCTCGGGGTTCCTACAGGTCAGGGAAAACTGGAAAAAGTCAGAGTTTGAGTGGTCAGGGAAAGGTCAGGGGGAATTTTTTTTTACAAAAGTCGGGGAATACTGCACTTTTTGCTATAAAATTAGTAAAATTGGTACCACCAGATGTCAGATATTCAGGCAAAAGTGCATCAATTTCGATTTCCGCTGGGGCTCCGCCCCAGACCCCGCTGGGGGAGCTTACAGCGCTCCCCCAGATCCCATAGCTGCACTTAATAGTGCTCCATAAATGACATGTTTCATAGTTATTATAAACCTTAGGATATAGCGTGCCATTTGTTAGATAAGCATCTGAGTGTGTTTCTGCTGATACTGGGCGGCTGTTTATTGTCCAGATGTGGAAGAAGTCCATCGGCCGGTTGAAGCATGGCCGTCACGACCACAGACACGGTACGGAACTAATGAAGAGCTTTCTCTGTTATTATTAGTATTGAATTACGGTGTTGCTGTGAAGTCGATGATTGGAAAGTGTCAATGCTGCAGACAAAGATTTGTGATTTGTTCATCCAAAATCCGAATCAAAGTTTTCAGAGCTTTGTGACTGTTATTCGGAAAGTCGTTTCGATGTGTGTCGAACTGTTCGCTGCTCTATTTCGTGATCGTTATTTTCTCATGATGCCTAGTAGGCTTGTAGTGCTGTTTGAAGGTGAAAATAATATGACAGTTTAGTTTGTGAACATTGCTGGCTTTGTTATCCCACATTTTTTAGCATGGATTGGTACTGCACGATCCGCTGTTTTTTTTGTCAGAAAATATTGAAATGTCATTTCATCTGTTGTGGTAATAGTAGTTCAGTCTCGTTTAAAGAAATATAAATTGTTCTCATCAAAAATTAATAATATCACTGTTATCGACTGGTACTTTCATTTCTCTGCATGTGTTGTAGCTGTCGGAGATTGTTTTTTTTCTGCAGGATTGACGGCAACGACACTGAACGTTCTGCGGCATCAACTAGTCTCCTGTCCAACGTAGACATAGATGCAAGTCTAGACTTTGATTCACGCGACGTCGGCCTCTCGGCTGCACTGCTGGACAGTTCTGTCGACGCCGCAGCGACGGCCGATCGTAGATTCTCAAACTCAGCTAGCCTAACATCGCGAGCGGACCCACGACACGCAACCCGTAATCACGTGACAGGAGAATCTCGATCTGCGTCAGCTTTACCTTCAGCACCGGCGACCCTCAACTTGGAACCGCTGCAGCCGGCTCGTCTCAGGCCTGCCAAGGAGAAGGCGAATTTGGACTCGAAAGCACTGGAGCGGGGAGAGGCAGTGGGTAAATGTCGACCGGACGATGAGGCAAACGTCAGCGATGCATCCACACCAAGTGATAGCTACCAGACTCCGGGCGGCAGTCCACAGCGAGAAGCAGCCTCACTTTCTGATCGGCTTACTTACGACATGACAGTTAGCGGTGGGCCTGACCCATCCTGTAGCTACGTCATACATTCAGCAAACCCGAAGGATTTCATCCACGACAACAACGCAGACTCGAACAAACTGCATATGAGTGGTACTGGAAAACCGGTGCTTCCGAGTGCGTTGAAGTCGGGCGGTGAGTCAAACGAGCGAACCAGCTTTGCCAAGTTACGAAAGTGGAAGGAAAGAAATGCTGGCTCGTTGGAATCGCCGGTGATCTACGACCAGCGAGGTAGTCAGACCATGTCCAAGTCCGTGTACGTCGTCCCTCCAGCGCAGACGACGTGGATGGAAGCTGCCCGGATTCAGAGGAGTGCTTCGGACCGTCAGGTCTGCCGGCCGGCGGCCGAAGTGTCCGACGGCGGCCTGGCGCCTTCGCAGATGGCCGGACTCCGGATGAAGCTGGAGGAGAAGCGGCGGATGATACAGTCGGGAAAACAGCGGGTAGAGCATCAGCGGAGCCAGCAGCAGCAGCACGTCGGTGAAGAGGCGTTCGTGCAGATGATCCGCAGGAGAGATCGGCAGCCCGACGGCAGTTTACTCACAAAGAACGTGTCGGCATCATCGGCAAGTAGCGTCCGGTCTGCGTCGGCTGGGAGGTATCCGACGGGCGTCGATAATACCCAGGTTGTGCGTCAGCAAGGTCAGAGCAAGGATGCCGCCGTTCTGAGGCCATCCGCACAACCTGTGCTGTCCGGAGCTGTGCTATCGAAAACCCGAGCCAGTGCAAAAGTTGCTGGCAGTCAGGCAGTTGCCGGAGGCACAGCTACCATGACACAGCCGATATCTGCTGTGACTCAACAGTCCGATGTGGTGGATGCTGCGTCGCAGAATAACAAGAACCAAAGTCGGCCGTCGGCGACTTCGCAAGCGCCGTCCGACAAGACTAATCAGATTGAGCCGCCGCAGGGAATGTCGTTCGATCGGCTGAGCACGAGTCTGTCCGATCTACAGGCAGAAATAGTCCGACTGACTCAGCAGCAGGATGAGATCAAACATCTTGTCAGTGGTGGAGGCGCTGCTAATGGCGGCACGACTGCTGCTGAACACACGCCGTTCTTCCTGTACCCGACAACCGGCCAAGCCGTTACCACTGCCCCGAGTGCCATACAAACAGCACCACCGACTGGAACCATCATTCCGCCAGCTTCCACGCGCCCGCCGCCGCACGCTTACCCGCCTCCCGCTGCGTATCCGATCGATCCACGCCTATACGTTCCAGAGTACGGCACATATCCGCCGCACTATCCCTCACACCATCACCACGTCGCTTCGTCGCTGCCGCCCGCCAGTGCCATGTACCCGGTCAGCGGTGTGCCTCCGCTGACCCACCGGTACCCCGGCGGAGCACCGTACATGGCACCGTACCCCCACGACCCAATGTCCGCGGCGTATCGGTCGCCGGGCATGCCTCCCACAGCTGCTAGCGATGTGTACCCGATGCACTGGCCTCACGTCCACGACGCACAGTCGTACTTCATGTCGCCGCCGTACGTCGATCACTCGCGGGGGCACAGCATCCCCGCGGGGGTTGCAGCACCGTCTGTTCCGCCTCATGCTGTCGGCATGCCGGGTCACGGTAGTCGAGAAATTCCACGTACGACAGTCGTCAGTGGATCGGTTGTGGCTCCGTCGCATGCCGTACGTGATGTCGGGGTACGTGATATCCCAGCGTCACCCAGCGCCACGTATCCCGCTGAAGCTCTGTCACCCGCGTCGGTGACATCTCCTGCGACGACGCCGACACCCGTGACACAAGCGACGGCGTTCTTCGTTGACACTTCTGTGATTGCTGCTCCTGCTGCTGCTGACACTCCACCGGAGCCTCATTCCAGTCCGGCTTCATCATCGGTGGCGTCACCGGCTCCCACCGTTCCCGCGCCGCAGGCTAAGGCTTTCTTCGTCAGCACTTCGCCGAGTGTCGACTCGGCACAGCCCGAAGGCCGTCAAGAACCGGTAGTTTCAGGTGAGTCCGAGCTGCAGCCGGACACAGCAACTGTTGCTGAGGTTGAGAAGAACGCGGAACTACAGCGATCTTCTGTGTCGGATGAATCGACCAAAACGGACGTGACGACCGCTGCTGCTGTGTTGCTGCCGCCGTCTGATGTAGCTGCTGCCAGTACAGCCGAAGCAAAGGTGCCTGTTGTATTCGTCATTGGACAGGATGAAGAGGTATGACACAATCTGTATTTGTGGTACATGTTTGATTTTGGCTCTGTTACGTTCGTGTGTACTGGTTAAATTCTCGGCTTTCTACAGAAGTGCATAATCAAAGCATTCTTGACACCGCTGTGTCATGAACAAAAGATTTTTTGACAGTGCCCATAATATTGGTCTTGTAGTTCACGTGGATGCATTGAAGACAACAACTGATGTTACGTGCGAATAACAGGATGTGTAGAAACTTTATGAAGACAGTGCAATTATAAGCATACAGATATGTGCAGCTTGTCAGCCATCAATGGTGTGAGAGAAATGAACGTTAAATCTAGATCGTAAACCAAAGTTTTTCTATTTTTGGTAGACTGGTAGCATATTGGCCTACGGTTATTCACGCCGTGGCAGTGCTAGCCTATATGACTTCTGGCTAGGCTAGCAGTTTGCTACAGCCAAAGCACGGTCTATTTTTAGCTCAGCTACAGCCTTCATGACAGCCACGCTTCATGGACAACAATGGGCATCACTCGAGATACAGTACTGTTAGTAAAAAACATTAAAAACTGCAATTTTGTGGGTGTAATTTAGTATACAGGCCGTATATACGATAATCATTAATAATCGATAATTAAAATAGCTAAAAATAGAAGATCTTTCTTTGGTCTGCTATACTGTTGTCACGTGACCGCAGGCAGTGCCGCTGCGGAAGGCTGAGCTGCAAGTCTATTTGTAGAAGTCTGCCGTAAATGGACTGCAAGTAGAGCAAAGTTAAGTATGTAGATTTGTGTATCATGTAATGTGCTGATGGCTGTCAGAGCTTGCAGGCGGTAGCTGCTACTGAGATGGAGAAACGTCGTCAGAAGCTGCAGGAGCAGCAGATGAAGAGACGCGAGGAGCAGGAACAGCGACGACTGGCTCTGGAGACGGAGATGAATCGCAAACGAGAAGCGCAGAAGTACGCCTCAACTAACCTTGTTCTATTCAGCTCAGTTTCTGCTTTTTTTCGATCGTACTTCTATATATTGAACTTTGAATGCAGAGTATTAATTAGTTAGTTCAGTATCGTGTCCGTGGTCCTGATGGCCGTGCAGTGGCTGGCTGATGCACTTCTACATCTGCACAATGTACAGCTTAGTATTGGCAGAAGCAAACTTAGATGCTTGCTGCTTAGGAAACTATTTTCACATTTTGCATTTTTTGGTGTATTTTGCTGTCCTTAAGTGCTTTGAAGCTGATGGTTGGGCATTCAGGATGGGCATCCAGCCCATAAAACTCTTCACATCAAAGCCACTTGGTTTGACGGAAAATCTAGGAGGAGACCAGCTAACGTACCTGGAAAATGGGATTAAACAGTGTGTATGTGTAAGTAAGTAAGTAAGTAAGAAAACTTGAAAGGTGCTGATTCAACAGTCGCAAATTTTATACTGAGCCACGATCTCAAAACCTGAACGAAAAATGTGTTTAGCTGCCACTTGAACGGATTGCAGTCAATGCTGTCTTGTCTCGGGTGCAAAGCAACTTTTCAGAGGCAGAATCTGCTGCGCGGTCATAGACCGAGGACAGAGTATTATGAAGTGTGTTCGTTGTAGGAGTAAGCAGGAGGACGGCGAGCGTCGGAAGGCGGAAGACAAGGCGCGCCGCGACGCCATCTTTGAGAAGTACATAAAGCGCAAGATGGCAGTCGACGGCAACATCGACGTTGATTCGCCGCCGCCGGCAGCTGTGAGCCAGCCGGTCCGGTCAACTCCACCCGTGTCTCACGTCATGATGAGACGCAAGCCGTCGGCCGGTCGGACGCCCGGCTCAAGGCCGGTGAGTCAGCCTCCACCTGCTCATTGGATCGGCATCGGTACACCTGCGGGAGAATTGCTGTCGCACGGCTCGGACGAAAACCTGACCGATGGCTCTCAATCTTCCTCCATCCTACACAGTAGCTAACAGCTCTAATACCGTTCTGATGTGTAGTGTCAGATAAACTCCTCGAATTTGAGTTGTAGTTTTTTACTGTTTAAATTTGTTTCTGTATTGAACTGATGAGGATAACCGACACAAAAGTAATTTGCTACATGTTGTTGCCGTAACTATAACATGTAGGCCTACAACAAGAACTTATTGCTCTATGTATTTTTTAGCTATTCCTATTTTTAATGTATGCTGTGCGCCTAATATAACTTACATCTGATTTCAGTTTTTTAGTATACCCATTACTGTTTCAACACTGTCGGTTGTTATCTGCATGTCAGATCTAGTTTTGGCTATAGCGTTAGTTATGGCATCATTTCCAAAGTTTCTCTGCCAGTATTTGCATTGTGCTGTATGCAGAAGTTTGCAAACAGCTGCCAAATTTTTATAATTAATAGGTCTACTTGAGCTTTTTTATTTTTCTTTTGTTTGAGATGTGATATATTGTCATGTGGTCATGGTCATCTGTTTAGCATCAGTAAGGTGTCTCCTTCCGTATTGATGTATTGATCTGCGATGTTGCGGTGATGGTGAACTGAAACTCTCTCTCTCTCTCTCTCTCTCTCTCTCTCTCTCTCTCTCTCTC
>Ga0056124_1000353_pt1 | contig 14285 bp, 6 predicted proteins | sample WorMetHEROISLAND_2_FD_70069 | JGI IMG/M metagenome (GOLD analysis project Ga0056124, IMG submission 70069) | Marine gutless worms symbiont microbial communities from Max Planck institute for Marine Microbiology, Germany - Olavius sp. 4 HERON ISLAND | ecosystem: Host-associated > Annelida >... | reverse complement strand
GACTAAGTGAGTTAAACACTGTCTGGAAGGCGCCCCTGATTCATTCGCGACATAATATGAAGCTTACGCATATCTTTTGATTGATTGATTGATTGATTGATTGACTGATTGGTTGCACTTTGCCCAGAACTCCCTTGTACAACTCCAGACAAGTGGTTCAACATGGAGCGGTATAAGAGAGTGTTAAACGAACCTATATACACTCGATACACTAGTTAAACACACTCACTCACTCCACGGCTGGTCACTCCTGAGTGCATCCGTGAAGTTATTGACCGTTATATCACTGCAGACATAGTGCTAGACATAGGCAGTGCTAGTGCGACCGTGGAGTAAATAAGATCAAAGAAAAATGTTCTTAAGTCACCGCCGAGCAGTATCAATCGCCAGTCAATGGTGTAAAAGATCACACAACGTGAAAGACAGAGAGAAATCGTTCTGACGACAGACGTACGCGTCCGTCCGACGTCAAAACATTCCAGCAAAGAGCGACGTAGCATCAACATCATCATCAGCAGCAACAGCAGCAGCCGCCGCAGCAGCGGCGGCGGCAGTGATGCCACTGCCAGCAGTCGTAACCACCGCAACCATTCGTAACCACCCACCGTTTGGAATACCATCCCTTTAGATATTCGCAATTCCCCTTCCATGTGTTGTTTTCGTCGACGCCTCAAAACTGTCTACAACCTAGTTTTAGGCCATCTTAGTCCCCACCATACCCCTTGCGCCTCCGATTCAGCGGGGTTTTCCCGTTGACATTGTGCGCAATACATATTTACTTACTTACTTACTTACTTGCAAACAGCTCCATGCATCAAGAGATGCGCAGGGACCGCGGCGACCTGCCGGCGCACGTGATTTGTACGACGAATTGCATCTTTGCGCGAGTGTTACGTTGCGGAATAGATATGACGTTTGTGATAATGATAAGGTTTAATGTCCCGAAGGTGGCTTACTGTCTATGGACCAATTAATAAAATTTCTTATGACTTTATTACGTCATAACTCAAGAGACGATGACAGCAGGTGTGTCATAGGTGTCAGTAAAGATCAAAAGCTAAATCAGAATTTGAACTTAGATTCGCCAAATAAAACGTATTATACAACATAAAAGGAAATCAATTCAGGGACCTTAGGCTACTTCACCACTAAATCTAACATTTAAAACGTATTACATCATATTTTTTCACAACGCGTATACGCCCGCTGATTTTACGTCCATTGCCGTGACAGCAAATGAGAGCTGAATCTAGATAGCTGCCGTAGTAAACGTAGACAAGAAGCTCAGCTACCGCTCAGAGAACATGGCGTCAGCTTGATGCATTCATTTCATCATAATGCTACTCTCGGGCATTTGGCTTTTTTGAGTTTAGTTATACGTTACGTGTGAAATTTTTAGCAAAAAAATACATGCCAACGGACGCATGCGAGTCTACAAGAATAGCACCCAATAGTTTGACGTGTCCTTTCTAAAGAACGCCCGCGTATATCCGCATAAAAAGTATACCGACATAAACTAGAGTCCATGCTCAATAATTCTGTTGTACGTTTTTACAATAACGTTGGCCTGATTTTTACGTGCGACAGCACGTATTGCTATAAGCGCATGCTAGCTATAGTAATTCTGTAGTTTCTTGTGAACACATTTCGTGCCGCTGGGTGAGGAGATTTCCCGTCGAACGAGGGCCATTAAAACGTCATGTGTGCTGTTGGGTTGGGTTGGGAAAGCAAGCTTTAGTCGTGGGTTGAGATGGGTTATAGAAAATGGACCCATGTCCATGTCTGTAGACAGACACACAGACGCACACACACACACAGACGGACGCCTCTGCCGTAGCTAATACAGGGCATCTGTATAGCAAGCTATGCTGACGCCCTGTAAAAATCGAAGCATTCGGAGAGCGCAAACCCCCGGCAGTACTTTATTTCATCGATACGAATCGTATATCCGAATCCGGATCGCCATTGAAATATAATCGGTGTGGAACTCTCCAGAAAATTCGTCAAAATCCGTTCATATAGCATTTTGAATTATCGTTCGGACAATACATAATTTCTTTGCTTTGGTGAAGTTAGTTCAGTATGCACTGAGTCAGTCTGAGTGTTCGCTGTTGGCCAGTTAGTTGCAGTGAGTGTTGCGACCGAGCTTGCCTCCTCAGGTGCATAACGAGGCCTATACTCGTTTCTTCCAAGCCAGTCGCCAGTACATCGCACAAGCGGGCTGACACGTGGCAGTAATGATCACCACAACGTCGACTATCTCTCCCCTACACCCCGGCTACCCTTGAAACCGGTCCAGTGTCCGACCGACCAGCGTGCGTAGAAATATTCAGACAATCCGTCGCTCGTCTGTCGCACAGTACGGTCTGTAGTCTGTCAGCTCTGTAACCCGGGTGATAGACTAATAGAAATTGTGGGTGTGGTAGTTTAGGGGTTAACGCGTTGGTAGCAGCAGTAGAGGGTTAAGGTGCACAGTCTACTGTGAAGTTTTGTATAAAAGAGAAACCGCAAGCTAGAGGAGAGAGTGAGCTGAACTGAAATGTGATTGGTAAAAGTCGTCCCTTATGTGAATATGTTATAGAATGAAAGTGACGGTTGTCAGGTTTTATTAGAAATTATATTGATTGATAAAGATTGGTAAAGATTGATAAAGAATCGGTCGATATAAAAGAATATAAAAAGGGACCTTAATTATATGTGCAAATTCTGTGTTTTTTTGTTTATACTTAGTTAGAACTATTATGTTAAATCAAGTATAGATTACGAAGCAGATAATTAAATCAGAATAATTAAATTAGTAGAATTAAACAGGAAGTTTTATTAAAGCGGATTAGTGAATATAACTTGACATAAAGAAAATAAAAGAGTACCGTAGACATCTAGTTACAGAATCTTTGATTAGCTATAGGAATAGAAGAATAGCACAACATAAAATAAAGACTAGAAAAAAGGATAGACTTAGAATAGTCCATTCACCTAGAAATTGGGAAATTTGGGAACATATAAGAAAACAGGGACAGTTAAGGTCATGGAAGGTCACAGCAAACGGGTGGCTCGCCATCTCTGAGTTTGCAGCTCTAAGCTGCCGAGCTGGCTTCGGGAAAATGTGCATAAGGCGATCTATTGACCTGGCTTCTTGTTACGTCACTGCTACAGCGCCTTCTAAAGTAAACACATAAATTTGGAAAAGATGTTCAAACAAAAAGCAATAAACCATGAAAAGACCAGCGTATAGAGAGAAAAAAATCGCATCCAGTGCACAACTTACGAGGAAAACATTGACAGCTTAATAAATAAAAAATTGGTCAAACTATGTCTGGATTAACCGGAAATTCATAAAGAGAAATTTATTTGTGCAGAAGTGACGGACGGTCACTGCGGATCGACTCCTGGATCGCACTTTGTATACACCATGTCCGGAAAGTCTACAGTCTACTGTAGATAACTTTAACAAATTCATATTTTTTGGCGCATATTATGTTGATGCTCTTTTGCTACAACGTATAAAAAATTAACACGAAATTTACGTATCACTAACAGTATTGCCGACGTAAGTGTGGCATAATCAAAAATGCCGACTTCGAAAGAAAATAGCCTTGACGACACGAAAAACAAAACAGTTGGGGCATGGTATAGAACAGTGGAGATGTACACTCTGACTGCAGTGCAGCTGTCGTGTGGCGCGTGCACGCCTTGTTCGACGTGCAATCTTGTTGACCGTCCGCCGCGCGATGCTCTAAATATAGCATCACTGCTGGGCGCCCGCTCACGTGTGCAGCAGCAGCAGCAGCAGCTGATGCGGCTGCTGCGGCTGCTGCATGTCGGTCATTGCAGTGCTTGACGTCATCTGTTCCACAACTCACACCCGCAGATCATCAGCCGAACATCCTTCCTCACTGCGCTCGATCGTACTGTCTTGAGACTCAACTTCCTGTCATAGACAGAATATTGTTGATTATTGTCAGTTAATCAAAAGACAACTGGAAAAAAATCGAGGATGCTGTTTAGATTTTTCTTTCTTTTCTGGTTAGTGCTACTTGTTGACTTACTGTTAAAATTTGTGAAAATATGTTAATCAAGGAACAAGAGACAAACACAAGATATGTAAAACAGATTTCACACAGCTGTGGTTGCATAAATAAACTTACCAAATACCGTTCGTCTGGCATAGTTTGCTGAGTTGTTACAATTCATCGTACGCCTATCTATTATCAAAGTCAGAAGATCTGTACAAAATTATGTCGATTACTTAAAGAAGACACCGACACAACTAACAAGAGCCCCTCCGAGTAAGTGGTAAACCTATAACAGAAGCAGAAAACTCGAAGAAGAAGAAGAAGAAGAAGAAGAAGAAGAAGATCTTGACACAAGGACTGACGCCATGACTGCCGCCGTACAAGAAGCACTCCACTATAGCCCTATCTGTGACGTCATGAACTGTTCCGGTTACAGAGGCTGCTCGGTGCGATAAGCTAATGATCAGTTCGTCAAAGCAAACACGGCACGATGTCAGGGCACGGACGGACACACGCATACACAGAGCGACATTGAATGTCTGCCGGTGAGCGAGGGACTTGCTGCTATTTTTCAATAGTACAGGGCTATATGCCCAAACTCCACTACGTGGATATGTTGTTGAATTGATTTGCTGTAAATTTGTTGTACGATGTGTTGTACAGCACGATGTGCAACAAATCCACGACATATCGAAGCAAGTGGATTTTAGGCTTATACCGCTAACCGATCTTTAACTTTTCGAGCGAAATAAGTTGGCTCTGTGTATGTCACACATGATATGCCAGGCAAGTAAGTAAGTAAAGTGTAAATTTATATAGCGCATACTCAAAAAAATTTCTATATAAGCTTCTGCTGCTGCTGTTGCCAAGGACAACCATGCACAGATGTAGCCTACATGTCTAGGTCGACTTTAGACAAGGTGCTCGTAGTAAGCCCACTTTGAACTAGTATAGCCCGCAGCAACAGTAGCGGCTAGATCCACTTAATCAAAGTTCCTATGTGCATACGTGCCATTAGCATGATGACCGACTTTAACCCTTCGATGTCATAATAATACACTTCTTGCTGATTTTGGTTGTCAACTAGAGCTGATTAGAATACTTCGTGGTGACCTTATTACAAATTTCAGACGATATCTTTTTTAAAATGTTATTATTAATCTAATATTATTTATTATATATATATTAATATTATTATATATATGTATTTTTTTATTTTTTTTATTAATTCTGGAGCTGATTTGTTAAATGAGCTAAGGACAATGTGATGGAGATTGTTATTGCAGTTATTATTTTGTAAAATTACTTTTGAGTTGTGGCGACTGAAAATGTAGAACCTGTCAAATGCAGAACCATGAAGGTGACGGACCGAATCGTAGGGGCTGCATGGAAAATGCAGGACCATTGGACCAAGCATATATACATAAATACATATTAAGTATTATTCTGTGCAACCAAAATGTCATGTCAGCTATAGTGTTTATTAGTGTCAAAAAGTTCGCACGAAACCACAAATAGCAAACAACTGGAACAGAAATGAGAATGTCCACGTGGGACAAGAGCTACTCCAGAGCGTGGTGCGATGAGACAGACGTCACACATATCGCGCTTTGGAGTGTCTGCTGCAGCAGCTCCGGCGACGGTGGAAGTGACATTGGCTGACGGCGTAGAGTTGACGTCATCATCGTCGTCACTGTTGTCGTCTGACGTGAACTGGAATGCCTCGATGTCAGCGCCCAGACTGTGGCTGATCGTTCTGAGAGACTGCACTGCAGTCTTGAGCACGCCCCACTGTCGTACCGGCCGATGCGTGTCTTGATGCGGGCGTCGTTCTGCAGATTGCGCTTCTTCTTCTTAACTACAACTACTCGCTACTTTCTTTAAAACGTGTCGTTTCTAGCAACCTTTGAGGTCCGTCATTTTCAGGTCTGCAAACTGAAAGTTTTCTCAGCGAGAACAAAAGCACACCGGTAACATGAAATATATTTAGTGCTAACATTTTCATTAGATTAAAGGAAATCCGGTTCGCGGGGTCCAATTATCCCGTGTCAAATATTATTCCTGTATCTTTTGTATCTTTCGTTTATGTTCTTTGGTTGTTCCCATGCTTTATGTGTTTTGTCGCATACACTAATAAATGCACTGCAGATGGCACGAATCAGATAAAATATTCGGTCTAGTTTAGGTAATAAACTGCAAAATGGAATCAGTAGATCTTGTTGTCGCTGTTTAGACAATTATTGGTTTAGCCACAACTTTGCTCGCACTTCATGGTCGCCCTCGACACCGGCACGTTTCAGCGGCCATTGCACGTGCTCGGTCAGCGGTCAGAACACGTTAATTAAATAGCTGAAACAGGCTCGAATAGCGAACACGATGAAAAGAATCTTCACATCTAGTACTAGAATCGACACGACACTTCGAATGCTCATACTGAACTGCTACATGACTGCAGTCGCATCACGTGGATGTACAAGAAAGCCGTGCTGTCGCAAGGAAAGCGCGCGATGCCGCTGTCATTTTGATGCGGTATAGTCTGATGAAAATGCGTGGAAACATCCACATGCGACATTTCTGTCGTTGACGCTGTGGGTCTGAAAGGCAGACGGTGAGACGGACAAACTTGCGGTGGCAGTACCGCACTTCAAGCTATGCGTCCATCGCTCGGGTTAAGTTTCATTTTTTTTCATTTTATTATGTAATGAACAATCACGACAAACGCGTGAAATAAACAATGGAGAAGTAGAACAAAAATACTGCAAAAGAATACAATAATACCTCAGATTCGGCCACTGACTGACATTGTGCACTCTAAATATTCATTTACTTACTTACTTACTTACTTAAAACGTGGAGTAAATATTTCAAGTGGTATCGTTAAAGCAGTAGATGTGAAAGGTCAGTGATATCTTTAATATATCTCTGAGGAGAATATCAAGGATATCATGGACCTTTCACATCTATAATAAGAAACTTTTGATAGATTAGGCCTATTCTTATTAATAAAAGTCACAATTATTCTTCTGACAAGATAACTTGGATTTTTATCGGGCCATGTAAGCCTGATGAAATTACTTTTAAAAGTGTTCAACAGAGAATGCTTTCGAGCATAAGTAAAAGAAAGAAAGACATATTTGTAGACTGAATGCAGACATGTGCAAGAACAAGAATAAGCGACGCGCCGTTGCTGGAATCATTTTGATCGATCGATCACGTGGTAGTCGATCGTGTATTGAGTGACGTGACACGTGACGTGTGACTCGTGTCTGCAGGGCGGCTTGATAAATGGCGGAAGAATGCGCTGAACCGTAGCACACAGTGTCGGTCGACGGCCCGCTATAGCCAAGGTCCACTAACTATAGCGGGCCGGGAATGAAATAAATCACTTAAAATAAGTGAAATAATGAGACGAACCATCTCCAGTGTGTATTATGCAATGCAATTAAGTTAATGCAATATTTCGCTAGTACATCTGGCAGTTATAAGGTTAGCTATAGCGGGCCCTATAACTAGCCTATACCGGGTAGCGCGATAGCGGAACCTCCCCGGCGGAAGTATTTGAAGAAGTGCGCCCTAGCTGACGTCATTCGGATTCGAAAAATACAGAAGTGTGTTTGCATTTTTATTACAGTGTCTATGTAATTAATTATCCTAAAATCAATGACGTGTTAGTAGTAAATCATGCATTGCGCATGATAACGATTTAAAAATAAGAATCAACCACGTTTATTGCACTGTCGGCCACACAAATCCTTCTTTAGAGCAAAGCAAAAACAAGCATAACGCACAGTTACTCAAACTGGGTTCGTCTGATATTTTGTAGTAAAAAGTAACATTTAGGCCTAAACATGAAAGGAGCCCTCGCAATACGGCAGTTGGCTTTTTAAAAGTTTTGTAATTATTTTTGCCAACATTTACCAACCGCCGTAGTTTGTGTGCGCAAATAAATAATCAGTAATTGTCAGTTTGTCACGGAAAATTCAATGCTCAACTACAACGTAAAACGGTTTGCCAGGCCTATATTTTGTCACGATGACCCGATGTTGTTCAGCTTGCCTATTACCCGGCGTTTGATCCGGTCTTCTACTGTAACTTGTAAGTCTACGAGCGTCGACTAAAATGAAACTTTGTTGATGATTGATTGATTGATCGATTGACGCGGCTGCGGTTCCAGCGTAGAAGCAGATGTTTTATCGCGAATTTCATTTTGTTGTGTCCGTTTCCCCTTCGTAACTTGTTTAACACAAGTATTCACTTTATTAACACACCGGCCAGTGAGTGGGATATTAGCCTATCATTCTCGGGCAGCCTTCCGATTGTATTGTAGTGCTTCGGCAATGATGGCGCTGATGGTGCAAGTGACGTGCTATGTCCCAGTCGGACGACACAGCGACTTCACTCGTGGACAGTCGCAGCACGAGAACTTTCAGGAAGTTTACGTCAACAATCCACGTTACGTTCACCATCACCATCATTACCATCAGCAGCATCAGCAGCAGCAGCAACTAGTGGAGTACTGTTGTTGGCGTGTATATAGTCAGTCGCAGGCCTCCAGTATGCAGCGGCCGGCGGGTGAAGGCATGCGCCGGGCCCGGCGTCTAGTACCTCTCGAGGCCAGTTCTCGCCGTCTGTACAAGGAGCTGCACGAGCAGGCGAGGGCGCCGGGTCACCGCTCCATCCATCCGTCCGCCGTCTGACGCCGTACTTTGCTGCTGCAGCTGACTGGGCCTATCTATACGAACGCTCGTAGTCGTAGACGCCCGTCTGTGCGTCTTTGTTTTACGCGCATGCACAACCAGTCTTCGCTGGATGCGATGTCGCCAGAACCCACGTATCGGTGTTTAGGCCATGATGACGTCACGGCAGACTGTTTCCGGTGACGTCGTCGTCGTCGTCGTCGCGCAGTCGAATATACTTCCGCCGTGGTACGATTCATCCGGCGCAGATCGTCGTCGGCAACGGTCGTCGGTCGGGGCTGTCGGCACAGTCGGTGTCTGAGGTGACGTCGAAGGATCTGGATCAGCGGCGGCGGCGGCAGTGCAGCTGCTGCCTGGTCATCGTCGTCGGTCGTGGTGGCGATGCCGAGCTCCGAGAACCGCTCGGACGTCGGCAACAGCGTGGACAGGTTGTCGTCGACGTCCGGCAGAGGAGAACGTCGTAAGGTCAAGGTCAGTGACCCGGTGCTGACGCAGCTAGGCGGTGTGTACTCTAGAGACGGGAGAAGTGCCTTCTCGTCTCGTCGTAGTGTGACCAGTGTGTAAATACAGACATGTCTTGGGTCCCTGCATCGTCCCAAACAGTCGCCCTTTCTTTCCTCTCTGTGCTCTGCTGACTAGATGACTGAAACTTCACTGGCGTCGGTTTGTTGTGGATGTGTTGTAAGAAAAGGTCAACAGCAAATCGACGTAACTGAATTGGTCCGCAAAAGGGCGAGATTACCTCTCATCTCTCGGGCCGACATATACGTCGACATATACGACATATACGTCGTATATGTACATATACACCGTGTTCCAAAAAAGTGGTACACCAAGCTCATATTGATAACTTACTCAATTCTCAACGGATTTTCATAATTCCTTCACTGGCACACTCTCTGGAAAATTTGCAGTAAAACAATCATCAAAGATTTCACCACGCCCAAAACGTGTCGTTGCACTACCTTGTGAAATATGAACTTTCAAAAATTGCTAGAACCGAAGCACGGCAACCGAAAAATGAGCGTGCATGAACTAAAGAAAATGTGATCATGGTAGATGAGATGGTATTAAGCCAGTTAAGACCAGCCACAAATACGTCATTTGATACACCAAGTGGTGCAAGTTGGTGTCATACAGATCATTTTTTTCATGGTAGTCTTAGTTTAAAGTGTTTTAAGAGATGCCTGCTAAAAAACTAACTGAAGCAAACTGTCATCCGACATATAGCTGCTCAAAACTGTTGCTTGTTGATGCTATTTTCATTTGGTTTAGTGACAGAATGCTGTTTACATTAACTACACTCAAAAATTTGGAGTATGGCATCTGGTGCAGCGAAGAATAGAATGTTGGAGCAAAAATGCTTTTTTCACGCAAGAATGACTCTCAGTCAGTCGCTAATGGCGACAGACGGCGCGTTGAAATTGAACTACGCCAGTGTGCTATTTGTTGATCCTGGAGTTCAAATCGATGAAACTGAACTTTTTTCTCTTATACCACCGTTGCTGTGTGCCATATACAAGGTCTCTGGTAGTTTACATCTCAGCAAGTCTATGGCTTAGCGCACACAAAACGCTAGTTTATAAGCTTAGCATTCGTGTTTCACAAGGTAGTGTAGCGACGCGTTTAAGGTGTGGTGGAATTTTTTAATAACAGTTGTATAGCAAATTTTCCGCAGAGTGTGTCAGTGAAAGAATTTTAAAAATCCGCTGCGAATTGACTAAGTTATCTATATGAGCTTAGTGTACTACTTTTTTGGAACACGGTGTATATATACAGTGGCTTTAACAGTTTTTTTGCGATCGATATACCTTACGACCTGTGACAGTTTCATGATTCACTAGCTTACTGTAGGCTAAGACTGGCTGTTCGGGTCAAACAGCAATACGTCGATCGAGACAGATATGCACCCTTCTAAGAGCCTACTCTCAGACATCTACAGCCCGCTGATGTGCAGTCAACGTCGGTATAGGCCTATATATGAGTAACCACTATTCCAGACTCCCTTAGAAGCAGCACATACTGTCTGCTTTTACAAGACGCCAACAATTCTCGACTACTTTCTACTAGCACACCGAGCGCGTTCCCGGTTATGTATAGGTTACTTACTTAATTATGAAGTAGGCTCGAGCAACGGGAAATCATATTATTGTTGTGGAGATAGCGACTCTCGTAGCCGCCGCTGTTGGTCTTCAGGCGATATTCGGATGCTTTAGTATGAGAAGAATCCATCAATTAATTATGAATGCTACAGTATCACAGAACAGTCACAATAGCCAGAATAAAATAACGCCTACGTGTCTGATATTCCTAAGAATGAGGCTAGTAAATTATTTCAACGTTACATATATTTTATAGATAACAGTTTCCTTACGCTTCCATTCTGGCGATTACTATATAGAATATGACGATCTGCTGCTGAAATGATAGATCGGCGACGGCCAAGAAGCGGTTGATTTATCACACGACTGACAGAGCGCGGAAGCCGGCGGAAATTGCTCTGACATAGAACGGCTTATAGATGATATGGAACAATCGATAGATTACAACAGCATTCTTATACGGCTTCTGACTTGCTCATCTGTCCGCTACGCGTCACAATTCACTCGTTGTCACTGGCCGGATCGTAAACACTGGTGGTCTGTCTACAAGGCAAAACAAACTAAACAGTGAATATAGAGATATTATTACTGCGTGGATGAAAAAGTAAACATCTGTAATGAATGGCTACGCAGTGCGTTCAGGATCGTCATCTACGTGACATTTGGGACTGCTGTGGTTACATTAGTTCAAGTCTACTACGCATCAGACATTTTTGTCTTTACGCTGAATATACAGTGAAATTATTCCCAACAGCGGATGAGAAAAGTGAAGTTTCTTTATGTACTTGTATGAACGTCGGTTAAAAAGGAATCGTTAAAAGTTTACTGACCGAACGAGTACAGCAAATTCTTCGCTCGCCTGAGATCGCCTATAGCTAATACCATCACATGAAACAGGTAGAACATTTGTTCAACAGTACTTCTAAAGGCTACTTTTCCGAATTATACCAAACTGTGTAAAAGTCATTTTCCATGGATGGTGGCTTTGTAAGGGGGTAGGCGCTCCTCTCTGTGGTAACCCTTTCGCTCTCCGTTTCCAATACAAATGTTGACTAGGGCTCCGAGCCCCTGACCCTTTAAATCTCCTCTTCGCGTGTGGAGACCGGAGCCGCTGTCCAATACAATGTTACTTAGGCCACAAAGGAGCATACCTGCATGTCTAATGGCATTTCATTCGATCCAACAGCTTCAGCAGGGTGCATGGAAGAGTGCGACAGACAGACGGACAGACCGCGCGCTACGGTAATATCTGTCGCGATAGTCGGCGTCGCTGATGCTGGCCGCCTATATAAGATGACCAAAGACGTTGAAGATGTGCCGATTGATTTATTTCCTGCTGTGATCGATATGGAGGTCTGCTATGCTATTGATTCGGGTCATTATCGGTAGGCCGGCCGGGTCGTTGCTGACGGCGGCATATTGTATCGTTAATTGACAATTAGTTTCTGGAGTCACTCCACTGCAGCCGTAAATCGTCGCGTGGTCCATCGCTGGCTGCACTGGCTGGCTGCGCTCTGAATGATAACCACATCTTCTGCACAGTGGCTCCCTCGAGGCAACGCAAGACCGAACCAACCGCCATCCACTCACTCTCCATACACGGTGTTCCAGAAAAGTGCACAAAATCTTGTACGTGATAAATTTTGAACCATTTACCGTATATTAGTTGAGTCCTGAACAGTTACTGAGAAGCAATTAGCCAATGCCTATTGACCAGTAGTCTAAGTGACTGTTGTTGAATGTACGTATGCACGAGGGGCTCACCGAATAGTGTTTCCATTAGGCCTAATGTTGCGATGTGTGTTTGTTGCAAAGTCGGTCGCTGCCATGACTTGCATTGAAGATGTTGCCGGTTTTATGTTTTTTTTGAGTAGTTCATTTCTCTGTAGCTAATAAACAAAAGGTTTTAATTTGCATTGTTCGACGTTTGCCGCTTTTATACTATCAAGTAATTTCTGAACGAACTTCTTGATGAAATCCGCGTGAGTCTGTGACTGGTGGATGTTAGTTTATTGCGCATTATACTATTTGCGGTTGCAGTTTTTTTTCTGGAACTCCGTCTAGAGCAGCATGCCTATCTCACGCAAACACCAACTTGACTGCCTTTCATTGAGCTGCCTCCGCCAACGCTGTTGCGTGAAGTTGCTTAACGGGTAGGTAAAAACTAAGTAAAGATCTGGGTACTGGTTACAGCGATGCAGACTCGCGCTCAGAAAGGCCTACCGATGTCGGAAGTGTCAGCTGATTGACATGAACTAATGATACCGCGGCGCCTTACGCCGAATTATGTGACCGTCCATACATTCACAGCCATAATACACTTAGCGCCCCCCCCCCTATTTGTTTAAGCACATTCTGAAACGTATTTCATTAGTCCTGTCTAGCAACCCTTTGATAAATTTTTCGTTACAAATCGCTGTTCTAAGCGTGTGTACATACGCACGCAGTATTTTGTGTGATACCTTTTTAAACTTTAAACGTTGGCCAGATTGAATAATTCTTTCGCTCTTGATATGAATAACTGCAAAAGAAGCTGCATGGAATAAATATCGGTTGCAGTGCTTTCGCAGGTTTATCTATTTCTTAAACTTCAAATATCTTTTATACTATAGACCTTATGAACCAGTGAGGTGAGCAAGTACAGAATGTCGATCGTTAATTGTCTACACTCGGTGGAGCGTGTTTGCAGTCATTGGCGGATGTCGATATGGGCGATGCTGACATAGACGGAGTTGAGAGATTGCGTAATTCTGTCGGCGGCCGCTTGGTGGCGCTGTGCAGCGTCACGTGACCCACTTCAGTCGACTTCCATGCAGTCAGTCAGTCACTGAGACGCGCCGTTCATCTCCTCGGTGGCCTGCTGCAGAAATTAATCGGCGTTCGCAATAACTGATGACCGCCAGTCGACTGACGCTCTGCGTTGCTGCGTTGGTTAGCCTACGTGCGGCCGACCGACCTCGGGCGACGATTTTGTCCTCATAGTGCTTAGACGAACGAATGGAAATGCTTTGCACAATGATCGAATCCATTGGCCACGAACTGTACCGACCGCCAGAGGATCGTAAGCCTAACCCCAGAATTAGGAGCGGAAATATGTCGATAGTCGGTACAGGCTGTCGGGAGACATTCCTATTCCGAAAACTAGGTCTTGGTGCGTAATTGACGTTTCGTGTCTAATGGGGTATCTGATGAGCATCTCAACTCAGCCTCCTACGCTCAGCGGGAACTGGAGCTACAAGACTTCTTCTTCTTCTTAGCGTGTGCTCTGCATGTCGAGCCAGGCGATAGCCTCCTCCTCAGCCAGATGCAAGGCTGACAGACCGCCGGGGAATTTCATATCTGGACAATCGTTCACAATATGTGGAGGAGTTAATTTATCCGACTCCGCTTATCGACTTTTTCCGTCGATCTTTATATATAGCGTTTCCATAGGGGCCCATGCAAAATCGAAAACGTCTCGTAGCTCCGCC
>Ga0056124_1000352_pt1 | contig 14299 bp, 11 predicted proteins | sample WorMetHEROISLAND_2_FD_70069 | JGI IMG/M metagenome (GOLD analysis project Ga0056124, IMG submission 70069) | Marine gutless worms symbiont microbial communities from Max Planck institute for Marine Microbiology, Germany - Olavius sp. 4 HERON ISLAND | ecosystem: Host-associated > Annelida >... | reverse complement strand
AGAATGACGCCGATTTTTCACCTTAGCAACCACGCCTAGCAACCAACAAAATCAACAAACATGGAGTCGTCTGCATCGTCAGTGTTGTCTAAAGACTCTAAACGTAGTCTAATATGGAGCCATTTCACGCAGATTGGTCCGGACAATACAAATATGATTCGTTCTGTATGCAATTATTGCAAAAAAGAGCTTAAATGCGGCGGGACTGGGATGATGATAACTATTCGATTCGATTCGAAATTTCAAATAATAGCTCAACTATTCTATTCGATTCGAAATGAAAAAACACGATTTGCACAGCACTAAATGAAATGAACTGAACTGCCAGTTCTTTCACATTCTCGGCTCATAGTGAACTCGCAACTCTGCAGTTCAGTTCAGTTCAGTTCAGTTCCATCGCTTTGTAGACGCCTTTAGGCCTTCATTACAATCAGCGCAGCTTGTCTTACGGGCGTCCTATTAAACCACATCACGGGTCTTCCCCGTCCGTTTGTCCGTCCGTCGATAAGGGCTCCCAACTCGAAAACGCAGAGGTGCACAAAAATCAAAATTAGTGTGAATGTTCCCCACGGAAGTACTAACCAGTCTACCAATTCTCAGTTCAAAATGTCAAAAGACAAGGTCATCGGACGTCAAAAAATTTTTGAGATTGATAACTAATTTAATCCTTAAAATTTCGATGAAAGTCACGTTGATAAAAACATTATAAACTAGATACAGTGACATCACGACAAGCGTCTGAAATCATCTCAATCATCTGTTTTTTTTCAGAATTAGAAAAAAACACTAAATAATTATGTCACAGTACATCTATGAGAGCTTATAGCTCAATAACTGAAATATTTCCTAAACAAAAAATGCATTTTCTTTGGCAATGACCGCTGTTAGCTTTTAATCAAAATTAATGATTAATTAATCCATAATTTTTGCAAAGTTAACTATTAAAAATAGGGCTGGTACTGATTAAAATTTTCGTTAATCGACTAATCTCCGAAACTGATTGATTAATTTCGAACCATTTTTGTAGTTGATCGAAAAGACCATGAAAACTGCGCGTAATAAGCAGATCAGTGATGTTACTGATGTTAGGAAGTCCAAAATTTTGTCCGAATTTTAACTGATCCACAGAAATTTCCACGGAACAATTTTTTTGATGTTTAATCGATTAAATAATCGTTAATCTCCGCAGCCTTATTGAGAATAATTATTTTTAATCGCTATCAGCTCTACAAATAATGCGACGTACAACTAGTTTGCCATCGATCTTCCTCTTCTTCGGTTTCTTCGGCTTTGGCAGAACTTGTCCGCCACCATCATCATCAGCGGCATCATCATCATCATCATCATCATCATCATCGTAGTCGTCGTTGTGATTGGTTGGTTCGCGTCGTCGCCGACCAATCGGCGCCTTCCGCAGCCATCGTACGGCTTTGCGACACAAAATACCTAGTTGACACACGGCACAGAGACATGCCTATTGATGCAACGTGCGGGAAAAGCTGAAGGTGAAGGGTGAAGGTCAGGTACTTGCTATACAACGCTGCTACACCACGAGTCAAACTCATCTTCAAACTATGCTTCACTGACATGAAGATCTCCCCACCACGAAATGGCAAGACATTGCTTCACTTCACTGCCCAGTGCCCAACTCCACTGTACTTTGACTTGAAGACTATGAAAAGAAAATAATTTCTAACTTAAAGGTCTCGTGAGTGACTATGACCTTGACCTTGGATCAAGTCACGTGGTATACCGTCCCGTAGCACTCATCGACCTCTAACCTATACACAAGTTTCAGTTTTTGAATCAGACAACCCTCAAAAAAACTTTCTGCAGATACAGCTTTGTTAGGACTGAGTCGACCTAGAAATGAGTGAACACTGGGAACGATTTTTCCTTGCCTTCCCTCGTTCCTCTCTCCCGCGTCCTCTCCCATTCCATCTCATCCTCGTCACCGTCCCCTCTACTACCCTCCCCTAAATCCAGCTAGGCCTAAGCACTCGGCGGATTGCTTTAAGCTTGTCCGGCGAGGCCGGCAACGCATCTTAATGTAAACCCGTTTCTTAGCTCAGAAATTGCGTCAGACGAAAACGACTTACCGTCGTTAGGAAGAGACACAAAATGTAAGATAATGTGACGGCAACGGGCGGAAAGCGTGAGCTGACTACGGCCGGATTTAAAGCCGATCGGGCCCCATGTTCGGTAAAAATGTGGGAGACCTCACACAAATTTTATGTCCAGGAAATATATAGCTATAAGTAACATCGTGAAGTTCAGATCTCGCAATACTGCCAGGCCATGCAGGGAATGTCGCGCTGCACCAGATTAACTTTTCAATGTTGCAACACGCCAGAAGCCCCGCAGGCCAGAAAATGTCGCGCTGCTCTCCGACATTCTCGGGCCCGTAGGGGCCCCCTTTTTGTGGGGCCCCTGTTCAGCCGAGACGCGTGCGAGATCTGTACGACTGTTATAGGCCGTTTACACGATAAAGCTGTAGATGGGGCATTAAGCGGGGTTTCCATCCAACGCAACGCAAGAAACGTAACGAAATGACATCATTATTTGATAGGCCAATCACAGCCGCCAGCGACGACGGCGCATGCCGCTGGCACGCTGCCAAGCTGTGGCAGACACACACACAAAATATGAAATTATCTAAATTAAATTTAATTGGCATCATAAATTGCACAACTAGTAAAAAACTTACTAAAATTTGGACTATTGATTAAAAAAATTAAACCTTAACAACTTGAGTTCAGCACGAAAGAAGACAGCTCGGTTTCTATTGGCTTCAGCTTTCAATTCTTATGTCCCTTACGTCAGTTCGGTAACGTTCCTTACGTTCGTTGCGTTGGCTGGAAACCGCGCTTTAAATACGTTCAATTCAACGTGACACTGCGTTGAGTTCTGTGCAAAGATCGAATGTCTTGCCATTTCGTGGTGGGGAGATCTTCATGTCAAGCAGGGACGGTATGACGGCCGGTGGCGACTCAGCACCAGCAACAGTTGCAACCGATTCTTCTTGCAGCTTCTCGTCGCTGTAGTCAACCTCTCCGTCGTCGAGTAGTTCGCCTTCCTCCAGGTCTTCGTCGTTGCAACCTTCCTCTGCCGCCACGCCAGCACCGCTACAACCACGACGAGCACGAGCCCAGCTGCAGCATCACGCTGTCTCATTTAACCACGATCAATCAATCAATCGGGATTTTTAAAGTGCCCTCCAAGTAATACAAACTAGGCCAAAAGTAAAAGTAAAAGTAAACTTAGGTTACATTATAGTGCGCTCTGAAACTTAGTTTAAATTTAGCTTCTAGCTTAATCTAGTGCACTTAATCATCTGCTCACAAGTTGCCGATCATATCCTGCAAAGTGTCACTTTACGCTCATTTCCTAATGGTAAAGAATTGTAGAAAATGACCCAGATTGCCACCAAAAAATAATCACCACAAAATTTCACCGAGATCTGTTTAGAACTTCTTGAAAAATGCAGCTGACGAACAGGTGCGTGACCCGGCAAAAACATATCGTCCTTCGGCGGAGGTAAAAGACAATAACGAAACCAAATACGTCAAAAAACAAAATATAATACAATGAAAAGCTGTAAATTAATTCGGCGAATCAGCTGATAGGTCCGTGGTTACGGCCACAAGTGCAGAGACAACTGCAACGCGCCGTGCAAGCGAAGCAGTAGGGTTTGGACTAATCCATCACGGGGAAAATTACCGAATACACCCAGTGATCGATTGCTGCTTAGCATTCCCTTCGCCTCCTCACGCCCCCCGCCAGCACGAATGCAGTCCACGCCAGAAAGTTCAGGCTATTGCGCACAACCGTAGGGGAGTCGGGGTTGGGCACAACGACGGCGTACCCTAATTTAGCATAATTATACCTGTTAGTAATTTTATGCAGCCGCCGTGTATACAATCATCCATCATCGCAGATGCTGTTATGGACCAGCAACGAACCTAGTTAAACGCTACTAGCTCTGACGCATAGGCTCAACGTGGATTTCCTGAGGTCAGCTTCCGCGTAAAAACTCAGCAAGCCAAATTACCAAACGAGTCAGCGACCTCAAAACTTGGTTCTATGCATATGGCTTCATTCACCGTGACTCACAGCAATTTTTTACCTTCAGTTTACGTCGATCATTTCTTACGACTGACTTCCAAAAATTTTAATACGAGAAATATTTCGTCTGTCAAAATTAAACAGTAATGAATAAAGCAGGAATAAAAAATGCAGCGAGGGGCTCTGAACCAAAGACCTAGGCTTTATTTTAGACTACCTTAAAAAACTAGCGCTACTTTGTTGCCAACACCCCGTACTGATTAACATGGACTCGTCCTACGTTACTACGTTCTGTTGCCGTAGTTCTGGCATGGTAACCGTTGTGTACCCTCTCCACTTTAACTGAAGAAACAAAAATTTATTCATGGCGTTCACAATTTCCCAAAAAGCAGTAGTGATAGCCTTTTGTTGTGCCAGTAGCTGAATCATATGCTTTGAATCATATGCCACAAAATCATGCTGCTTCTTTTCCAAAAATCAATACCCAATTTTTATTAACAAAATTAACCACAAACACTCTTTCCCACGTATAATTTCATGGTACAAATGTCACTTGTTCTGACGGAAGAACTGCTATTGACATTGTACGTCATAACCAATGCACAAAAGCCTCCTTCCGTCTACGTTATCAGCTTAGGCCGCCTAAAGGCGTCAGCCTGCCAGGAATAGGGTAGTAACTTATCCAATATACATTACCAACATATACTTGAAGCAAAGGAGCCTCATTTTTACTCGACCTTGCGCCAGTGATTCCCGCTTCTTGCCGATTCTCCTTGTTTTCGCCATCAGACAGCGGCGAAGCTGCGCAAGGCGATGAGTAGGCGCATTCATTGGCCATTATGAGGGCGAAGCTCGGCCAATTTGTGCTGTAAATGGTCGGACAAACAATGTCACGAAAAGAAAGTCAGTCTAATAAATGTGCGTTTGAGTTATACACTTTCCTGAGAAAATAGCGGACAGTTAATAAAAATGAAAACGATTCACAACGTTCACAACAGTATCGTTGGTACTGGCAAACTACGCCGCAGACTTTGCCTCAGCTATGCTGGCGTTATCGACGCCCTTCGGCCAGCCAACATTAGCACGCGTGACGTCAGACAATCGTTCGTAAATTGACTGCCGTGATAATATATCCCCACCGACAACCATTACACGATGCATTCGAACTTTCGGATAATTGATAATCTTTATTCGCAACATACTGCAGAGAATAAAAGCAAAATTAAATCAAAATATCAGTGAAAAACTAAGAAAACTGCCGACGCTAGCTTTGCTTAAATATTACATTGTCAGCTTTAACAGTTAATTAGCGTATAGTTAGCCGAATCTCTGCCTTCAGATGATCTATCTGCAACTGCATTCTGCACGTTTACAGTCTAAATAAATGCTACGTTTGCTGACTTGTTTTCTAGGTCCAGAATTTTTATTTTTATTTTCTATTCTTTTATATTGCACACCACACGTATGCTTGGTTCAATGTGCGAGCCCTTGCTCTGGGAACGGACAGAGGCGCAGACAGGATCTGATCTCCGACAGGGTACATCAATTGAACATTGCCTCCCTTCCATCCCCTTCCCTCCTCCCCTCCTTTTCCCTCATCTCCGCTTTTCATCCCCCTTGAGTCCCTTCCCTTAGAAGTAGGACCCATTACTGTGTGGTGTGCTCGGGTCAACTCAACGTCCTACCCTCAGCGGGACGGGAAATGAGTAGTAGCTTACGGGCTACGGGGTGAAGGCCTAGTGTGGCTGATCGGGGCGGTGGTATGTCTGCTAGCTGCAACCGCGGGTCCAACTGTTCGCTGACGCGGGCAATGGATGGCCGCATAGTGCGCTGCGGTATCATCAGCTCATGCCAGTCAGCTGCCACTTCCGAGATTACAAAGCGATTCTGGTCGCCATAACTCATCTAAGAAGCGCTATAGCAAGTACCCGACCTTTACCTTTAAATCCAAGCCAACCAGGTCTGGTGAGCGCTGTGAGCTCTCCCAGCGGGGTCTGGGGTGGGGCCCAGGCGAAATCGAACTTGGTGCATTTTAGCCTTAAAATATGACATCTGGTGGCACCATTTTGGGCCGACCGTAGTTGACAACAGCAGCTGCTGTGCCATTTCTCAGTTCAAATGTCAAAGGTCAAAAACCTCAAGAAATTGCCCCGTGCATGGCACAGCTTACATTTATTTACGAATCATTCAGTGAACCACGATAACAAAAACGATCAACCGATTAATATCGTTTTATTTCAACCATTTAAGTACCAAGAATAACACGCAGACTGCAGCATCAATGTGATTTGTGTGTGTGTGTGTGTAAATGTCTCTCAACGTTAGATTACAAATATCGGCACCAAGCATGCAGGCAGCAGCATCCAGCAAACAGCAAGATGCCAACATTAAGGCAGAAATTTTGATAAGCAACGTATCTCAAAGATGTTTAACAAAAATTGCGTTCAGGTACACACAACGCAGTCAGTGGCATCGTGGCAAGGGCAGAAAGAGGGGGGGGCAATTGCGTGTATACACCTAAATTTTGGGTTGTCGGAAAATTTTCGTCTTGTCGGGAAATTTTCGTCCGAAAATGCCAAATTTGGGGCCAAAAAACCATTTTGGGGATATTTAACGACAAAACTTGAAAATTTCAGCACCATAATCTCCTATGACGGACATTTGCAGCTGTCTGTCGGAAAACTGTAGCTTTCTGGCACGCCTAGTTGAACCGACGACGCCGCTGTTCTAGTTACTGTCAACCAGTCTTGACCATAAGTCTTGACCATAACGTATCAGTGTATCACATGCAGAACTGAGCGTAGAACATGAAGACAGCAGCAACTCAGTGGCGTATTTAGCGGTGCGCACGGTGCGATGACGTCTTGGAGGCAGAGGCCATAACCACTGTTCACGAGTGATCTTTTTACCAAAAGGTGCAACAATTGCACGAATCTGCCGCTTCCATTGAAAAAAGTTAGGTTATATTATAGTGCGCTCTAAAGCTTAGCTTAAAGCTTAGCTTAATAGCTGAGAAACTGGGGAGGCAGTGTGTGTAAACAACTTGCCCAAGGTTGCTACCCAATGGAATGATGGCGCGACCCGGGATTCGAACCCCGGTCGCCGGGTTCTCATTCCAAGTGCGCTAACCACTAGACCACCGAGCCACGCACAACAACCGAGCCACACATTGAACGTCCAAAAGCTAATCGTGTTTCAGCGTCATGGACTCTATGACCAGGGCTGCCCCTGGACCCTGCTGGGGGCTCCACCACAGACCCCCATCATAGGCTCGCGCTCCGCACTTCAAGACTTGCCATGCCCGCCCTTTGCCAAATCCTAAATAGGCCACTGCAAGAGCTGAAAAATTAACTGTAAGTAGATAATGCCAGGTTTTTGCTCTGACCAATTTTATCAACCAATTTCATCCATAATCTTGCGAGATTACTCTGTAGACGTGTAGTGATGGGAGAGCTCGCCGTGCGCCAGCACGGATTAATGTCCTACGACGCAACCAACGCTGACGAAGCAGGGAAATAGAGATCAAGGAGTCATCAGTGGCGTAAACAGGTAGACAAAGTCCAGGGGCCCCCAAGTTCCATACAAGTTAAAAATGAATTTTATCAAAACACACTAACTTAAGGTCCATTTCAAAATCTGAGGAAGTGGATATAGGTATTCGTTCAGTTTAACCACGGAGACGTGTTTCACAGACGTTTTGTGGGCACAAAATTGACTGCATGGCAGTACTGAATTTTATGTTCAATGTTCAATAAAATTCGTGCAAGAACATGAAAGTTTCAGGCGGGACCCGCCTAAATGACATGGGAGGGGAAGATAAGGAAGGAAAGGAGAGGGACGGTTTGGATATATCGTCAAGGGGGCCCGAGTTCTGTTCCGCCACTGGGCATCAAAGCTACACCCCAACGGTCTGTGGAATGGCCAACTTAGCAAACGCAAATCAGCTACTGTATCCAACATTTTTAAGTGCTTCTGGCCTCAACTCTGACCTAAGTCAGCAGCACTGTAGCCAAAAAAACGGATCTCACTCTTCCGAAAAGAACGGTTTTGCTGCTTATGAACATGCCTAGAAATCATAGTCTAGCTGAGTTTAAAATGAACGTGCCATGACTACGCCACCTACCCTGCCGCCTTGCACTTGTCGCAAAAGTCACTAATGCTGCAGTGCTTAAAGTGGGACGGTATGGCATACCAGCACGTCCTTCACCATATGGAAAACATACCACCACGTCTTTCACGAGATACATAAACGCAAAGTCCTTCCCGAGCCACAAGGCCCATAGGGTGGCGCTGATCTCCATTTCTTTAGCTCTCAGCCAGACACCAGTTTACAATGCCAGATATTGGTACTCATTTGGCCTACCACGAAGGGATGGCCAGGCTGAGTTTACCTGCAGGACTGGCTACATACCAAGATGGTTTACCCGCCTGCAGACGGTCACCCATCCAAGTACTAACCGGGCCCGGTTAAAAGCTCTGCTCACGCAAGACAGCCGCAGGGACAGCTGTCTTATTTGCTCCATACTTGTTACACCAATGGCAAACAAATACCACCAGAAAGAACAGATGACTTAACGTCACACAGGAAGAACAACTCTGTAATTGTACTCCGATACTACTGCTAGTAGCAGTATTGACACTTATACTACTGGTAGCAGTAGTCTACTAGGATAACGACCTATGGACCCGGGAGCCGAAGCTGAAACCACAAAAGCTAAGCTGTAAGATGCTTAAGCCAAGCCAAAGCCGAAAAATATTTAAGCCAAATCAAGCTAGCCAAGAAAATACTTTTGTGTGCTAACTGCTAAACGTAGGGATGTGGTCAACCTATGGACTCAGCATATCAACACTGGTACACCCAGTCGCTTCAGTAAAGTGCAGATTGTGGAGTGAGTGTAAGCCTTCACTGATATACTGGCTCGTAAGCTGAAAAACACAGAAGCCGAGCCAGAAAAGTTTAAGTGAGTACTCCCAGGCAGGGTTGGAAACAAAGGTTTAAAAGAGCCCAACAGAGTGGGTTTTTATTGGTATTGGTTTTTTGGGGTTAAACCTGTGTTTTCTGAAAAGTCCCAACTTCGATGGGTTTTGGGGTTTTCATGAGTTTCCAGTCATTAGAACGAACTGTGCTAGATACTATCCAAGAAGATATCCAAAAATTTTGTAGGTTTAATGTTTTGACAACTTAAACGCGATGAAACATTTCACCATTTTCACTAAAACTGGATTAAGTTCGGGGGTGGGTTTTTGGGGTAAAGTTACCCAATAAAACGCATGGGTTTTTTGGGGGTATGTGCCCAGTTGACAACACCTGTTCCCAGGTCCAATGTCCCATTCTCCACATCACCATTCCCGAAATGAATCACAATAACATGCCTACTGGTTCCGGTTTATGGCATTTTCTATACCGTTTGGTACATAAATTTACTCGATCCGTAGCAAGTAGCGAAAAAGAGGTGGCTACTACTCAGCAGAAACTGGAACCGGAAGACATGTTATTACGATGCATCTCGGGAATGGTGATAAAGTGAATACTGGTTGGTGTCCAGCAACGCCCGCGTGGTGCCTCAGAACTGAGTGAAGCGATACGAAGTCGACGGCGCCGTTGAAGACGTCGAAGCCGCCTGGTCGGTCTGCGTGCCGGCCGAGCGCAGACTGTTAGCCGCAGTCTGGGTGGCGGTGCTGGCTGTACGTGGGGGCATCGTCAGACCGAGCATGTGCATCAATCTCTGTCTCACCGGCATGCTGTCGTGAGCCGCGGCGTCGGCAGAGTTGCGCTTCTCTCGCTGGTTCACACTGACAGCAGCACAGCGGCGACAGCATCTCCATTTAAAGTCGGTTCGGTTTTCAGAAAACCAAAGACAGATATCTTCATCAGATTCCGCACATCACTACGCGCAAGGATTCAACGTGGGGTAAATGCAAACAACTCCAAGACCACGGTAGAAACATGTACAATATACATCATTCTCCAATATGCTAGAAAATAAGAATTAAAAACCCAAAAAAATTACAAAAAAACAAATAAAACAAATCCAGATTGTCTGGGAAGTAAAGACACCAGTTAAAACTTGGATGACCCATTAAGCACACAACACAGAGCACTGCATCAATTAATAAATCAATAAATGAATCAAACAATCAATCAATCAATCAATGTATCAGTCTATCGATGAATGAAGCAATCAAATGAATTAATTAAAATTAACAATACTACTAAAAAAAATTTTAAATTGTTACCAGCTGCAATTCAAGTGTGACCCTAACTCAACAAGTTCTCAGCAAGACACACACAGAGCACATGTACGGTTGATTATCTCTCACTCACTCACTCGCACATCACTCACTCACCCTGGTCTTCTGATGTGCAGGTCTCCGCGGTTGGTGCCGTAAACGAGTCCTTCGCCGGGCGAGAGCAGCCAGCGTGCCGAGTTCATGCTCACCGGAGCTCGGAAGTCCAGATCACACGAATGCATCACGTCATAGACATGCTGACCATTCAAACACAACTCAAATGTCTGGTACAATGGTACAAGTAATGCATGTTAATATGATAATAAAAATACAAATGCAAATGTTTCTCATGCTGTCATCATGGCATGGCCATTGTGAGAGTTCACCCAGTTCATGTGATAAGTGTAGCACGCAGCGCCAGGTGGCCGCCAACCTTTGCACCAAGCCAATCAGCCTGAGCCAATCGATCCGCCTATAGGCAGCTATAGTGACTACATTCACCATTTATTACTGTTATATCTCAAACAAAATACATGGATACAATTGGTCCAAATCACATCACGTAATGTTCACTAGAATGCACTGCTGACCAGCCGGTCAAAAATCGATGCAATAGTGCCCAGCATGGCTCTATTGTATTGTGCCACCGCGCCATGATTGGCCTAGCTCAGCCTCATTAATATTCACGACGTCTGTGCGACGCCCACAGCAGCTACCTTGATATTTCTACCAGCCTAATACTGTCTTATAGAGGTGTTTGGTAACGACAGAGTAGTGCTTCAGAAGCAAGTAAAGCAACATGAAGACGACATCGTTAAAGGTAAGGTAGGCCAAAATGTACCACTAAGTCTTGAGCCGAGCTGTAAGTGAACCTAGACTGCTAGCAGTTGCAGTGTTAGTGAACACTGTTGATTCCAGGCAGTAGGAACAGCAACAGAGAAGAACACACAAGATGCCAATGAACTGCAGAAACCAGGCGCTGATGCGATAAGAAAAGAGTACTAAAAGAGTGTAATACACAGATAGATATCCCTCAGCTAAATGAGGGGTCATATCAGCAGAACACAGATCCAACATCCACTGGACTCCGAAAATTCAACAAAATTCTGCTGAGGCTCCTCGAAGCTGAGTCGAACGGCTGAAAACTATAATGATGAAATCACTGGCAAAATTATACACGTGTACACAATAGACAAAGTAACGGATCCTACGAAAGACGGTGAACTCACTCACAATCATACTGTTGTCGCCAGCGGCTGCGTTTTTCAGTTCAAACACTTGCGCGACCAACTGCAACCATTTGAACACATCAACATAATCACCAGTCATCAGCCGCAGCACAAGAATATTTGTTACACATCAGTCATAACTGTTTGTAAAAATTTTCAACACAATCTATTAATCTCACAGCACGATAATAGCCTAACGGACACAGAAACACCTTGCATCATGTTTAATTCACAGGTAAATTCCATCGCAGCCATTTTGTGACTTTCACGAATGGACTTTGTAGCAAATATTTAAGTAGCAAACGTCTCCGCGAGTGTTTTAAACACAGTGCTGTGCAGTAAAGTCATTCTATAGTATCACGTACTTCGTAATAATCGTATAAAATGCAACTTTTCTGCAGTCAGTTAATCGATCAACGATTAGCTAACTGGCCAAAGTCAGCCACTTAAAAGTTATTGAGGATTTAACCCTTTGTTAGTCGCACCAGAAATGCGAGCTATGCAAATCGGTCGTTAAGTGGCTAACTTAACCGTCCAGGAAGTAACGAGAAAAGTGACCTAAATAGCCATTCATGAACTGATGTGCCGTTAACAAAGTACTCACTGACGAAAACTCCAGTTCAAGCTTGACTGGCCCATCAAGTACAAAACTCACTCACAGTGCACTGCAGGTGGAAGCATAATGAGAGACTGGCATGCAACCTGCTTAGGAGTGAATATCCACGTGAATCTCTTAGCAGCCAGACCAACGAGCACGTAATGGTTGCAGGGAGACAGGCTGACCGAGATAGCATTAGGCCCTGCAGTTATCAGCAACATACAGAGCTCCGTCATGATCAAATACAACACAAAAATACTATAAAAACAACCGTAATACAATATCTCCATTGCTGTCGCTGCCGCCCGGGCACAGAACAGCCATCGCTACTTCCAAACAATGCCTCGAAACTCAACTTTGTTTTGTCCGTAAACATTCAGTTTGATGATGCATATTGATTTTCCTAGGCTCTACTGTGCCACTGTTATGGCATGACAGAACATAGAATGCGTGCATATTTACTCAAAAAGGTATCTTGCGTTATTGTAGTCTGATGTCCAATTCTCATCAATTAGCATAATCTAATTCTAATTAATTAGTGGATGGGAAAATACTAATTCTAATTCTAACTTTTTCAAAATCGGTAACTCTAATTAAGTACTTGGAACTTTTATAATTAACCATCACTGCAAAGCACTGGCCAAGGTTTTCAACAAGACGAAATGAGGGAAAGATATCACGCAACAGATTAAGAAGTTGAGGGAAGAAAAAAGAAAAAAAGATAACTAGAAATAAATCAACACAAATTGACCGATGACAATGAATCACTTGGGCTGTGTCGTATTGCGCAAAAAGTCCCAGCGGTATTACCGAAAGTCTTGGTGTAGAGACACTGGCCACGGTTGCGTGGCTGCAGAGCAAATACACCGAGCGTGATGTCACCGTTGAAACTACGACTGGTCTGAATGAAAGTGCATAGAAGTTGGCCGTCCTGCGAGATGTCGCAGCTTGAGTCATTGTGAAGCTTCGCACGACGAACGATCACGTTCGCTTCGGCTGTCAAAACAACGTCGTCTTTGAACAAACTCACAGGTGCAGACATTAAAAGTCATCAATAGATTTTTTTATGAAACTGTTAAAAATTAACAAGCCGGTAGTCGATGTGGCTCGCGACGCGCAATGCTGCGTACATACGCGTGACTCAAGCTGTCGCAGACAGACACACAGACACTGTGCGTCGCGAGCCAATAATATTGACACTGTAAGAAACTGTCAGAAAGAATTTGCTTTTGAGTTGCCAAGCGTTATCCTAGCCCGTCACAGCGAACATTATTTAATTAAGTATAAGGCGTGTGATAACGCGTTTTGCAAATCTGTGTAATTGTTGTTCATTGCATGTGTTTGAAATTGTGTAGTCAAGTATTTTTCGATATGTTTTGTTACCGTTGTTACCGCTTTTTTCTGTGTTGTTTTGCTTATATTGTCTACCATCATCAGTGAATTAAAGATTATCGTTAAAAGCAGTCTAACTTTCAAATGAAACAACCAAGCCTGCCGCAATACAAAGAAACGCTGCATTTCTATACACACAGACGTGGAAATCAGTACATATTTGTCCGCTTGCAAATTAAATACTTTTCAATAGTTGGACTAAAATTGGACGAAAATTAGCCATTTGGACGAAATTTTGAACGTACAAAACATATTTTGGATAACATATTTCTTGTGTCCCTTGAAACAGCAAGTACCGTATTTCATCCATTAATTTGGACACTCTAATAACTCTAGCATCTAAATTTAAAACAAAAATAATAATTTTTTACTCCCCATTAATTCAAACACCTGATTCTAATAATTCGATCACTAACAGACCAAGTATTATCATAACGCTTGCGTCTGCATACAAGTTCTGGAACACGCATAAATAGAAATTAGCGAAAACAACAGCACGCATAACATAGATTGTGAACGTTTATTTGCTCATAGGACACAGGCTTATCTTTCTAATCTTTCTTTCTTCTTTGCCGGGTGGGTTATTAGCCCAGCGCTGAGGCCTTACGTGATTGGCCCAATGCGGAACCCGGATATTCAAAATCTCTTAGATGCCTTTGCAAGCCTCAAGAGAGATCTCCAATGCAATAAAGCAAGGTCCTCATACTCTAGGTAATGGGAGCCTAGAATTTCAAGTCGCTGGTTGATCAAAGCACAGCACTTCCCTAACAGATGTAGTGTAGTC
>Ga0056124_1000351_pt1 | contig 14309 bp, 4 predicted proteins | sample WorMetHEROISLAND_2_FD_70069 | JGI IMG/M metagenome (GOLD analysis project Ga0056124, IMG submission 70069) | Marine gutless worms symbiont microbial communities from Max Planck institute for Marine Microbiology, Germany - Olavius sp. 4 HERON ISLAND | ecosystem: Host-associated > Annelida >... | reverse complement strand
ATTTTGGACAACTTGTACAGCAGTGGCTGCAGTACATATCTAGTAAGTAATCGAGTAAATAAGTAAGTACCTAAATAACTAAGTAAATATGTCACTAATACGCAAGCATGGAGCGGTGTTGCAAGCCTGGGCTTGCTTAGATCTTGTTAACCTTCGAAAAGTACTCGGTTAGGGCTATACGGTGACGGAAAACGTCCCCCACTGTGAAATCCCACAGTAAGCCTATGTACGCCGCTGACAGTCTATACGACTATATAGCAGTTGCGAGATCGCTGAAAGTTTCACGATGATGTATAGAGTGGCTACAAAAGTGCAGTTACTAAACGCTTTTGTGTGACCTAGCTGTAAACGGGAAAGCTGGATCTAAAAAAAACTAAGGAGTACGTTGAAATAAAATGGTTAAGATCAGACTCGTTCGAAGAATTCTGACAAAATACGTGGCCCAAGTAAAATAAAATAACCGAGAATTTTTTCTCAAATCGGATTATCGGAGTTCATAATGAGTAGGCCTATGACTGCCGATCTCGTTCAGAAAGGTTAGACATGGTTTGACAGTCATGGCCATGGCATTCAAAGATTACACAGAGTTACGTAGGTTATCCCGTAGCAACAACTGACCAGCGACATGCCGTGTTGATGTGAGCGGTGAACAACTATTCATTTCATGTTGTCAACAAAGTGCCAACATTTCTGGATCCTTCCACGCGCGTACTCGCGAGATCGACTATGCTTATAGAATGACGTCATTTGCGTTGCTACGGAAGAAGCGACATTGAAATTGTCGTGTGCACCCCGTGCTTAAAAATCAAACACTTTACGTGTGTCACCGAAGCACTCGGGTCAGCCTTTGAGCGCAAAATTTTGCAAGTATAAAATAGTTCGTCACGTTAATAACGATGCATCGACCGGTCGGCAATATAACTGTTGCATTGTGTCTCAGGCCTATTCACATACAGGAAGTCATAAATAAGCATGGTGCAAAAATCGAGTTCATCTTCGAACGCTTAATGGATCCGCGGCATCCGCGGCGCAGAATGCGGACATACCACCGCAGTGCCTAAAGCGGGGTTTCCAGTCAACGCAACGAACGTAAGGAACATAAGAGACGTAAGGAACGTAAGAATCGCAAGCTTTAGCCAATAGGAATCGAGCTGTCTTCTGTCCTGCTGAACTCAGCAAAATTGATTTAAGGTTTAAAATAAAAAAATCAATAGTCTAAATTTCAGTACGTTTTTACTTGTTGTGCAATTTATGATGCAAATCAAATTTAATTTCAATAATTTCATATCTTATGGCGTGTGTCTGCCACAGCTTGGCAGCGTGACAGCGTTTAGTAACTGCACAGCCGTCGTCGCTGGCGGCTGTGATTGGCCTATCCAATAATGACGTCATTTCGTTACGTTCCTTCCGTACCTTACGTTAGTTTCGTTACGTTCCTTACGTTGCGTGCTTTGCGTTGGCAGGAAACCCCGCTTAATTACTAAGATTCGCTTCTCAGATATCAAGGCGCAACATTTCGGTAGCCTAGTTCTGCTCCTATGAGCATCATCTCCAGTGTCAAAGACAGGATATAAATTGCTAGTGAGTAGTGATCACTTATAATAGAAAGTTGCATAGTACGCTCGGTTGGTGGCGTGGCGTAGCGGTAACGCGTTGTGTCGAATCAACGAAGTTACTCTACGCCGGGCCCGGTTAGTACTTGAATGGGTGACTGCACGTCTACCGGTATGAAGCCAGCCAGCTAGATCGACTCAGCCTTCTACCCTCCGTGGGATGGTAAACTGAGTATCAGCTTTCGGGCTGAGTAGTAATAAATGGCGATGATGAATGTAATCACCATATAGCTGCCTATAGGTGGATCTATTGGCTCAGTCTGATCGGCTTGGTCCAAAGGTCGGCGGCCACTTGGCGCTGCGTGCTACATTCATCAGATGAACCGGGTGAACTCTCGCAGTGGCAGTGCACTGCTACGCTGACAGCACCATAAACATTGTCGTGGCTATTACTATTACTACGCTTCTTCGAATGGTACCGAAATCAATTACATTGGAGGAACTCGTAAACTGAACGACCATTGACAATTGCGCAACAGCCAAAACGCAAGGATAGCAGCTGTGTTTATTATTGCGTTGCGTTCTTTGCGTACGTTGTGTTTGTTGCGTTGGTTGCGTTGGATGGAAACTATGCTTTAGTTTCTGTTTGCAGTTTCCAATGATAGTTCTCCTTTAAGTTCTTATTTACTTTTGCGCATGCGTCACACGTAGCACAGGAAACGAGAAAAGTATTTTTGTTGTGATGCAATTTAATTTTGTTTACTAAGTAAATTTGCATTGTCAGCAGTTGTTTTTATTTTTATTTGTACTTAGTACAAGATCTGTTAGGTATTCAGAACGTTGTGATATGCTACGAATCTTTTTGCCGTATTCGATAATGCTATTTTTGTTTCGAAATAAAACTTCCAATATGTTGTGCATTAATCTTCGCCTCTCGGACGACGGTTTATGGCTCCTTCGCCCCTTGCCCCCTTGTATCTGATTCGCGACTTTTATTACTTAAGTTTAAAAAAGCCATGTATGGTTTCTACGTTTCTGTCAAGTTCCTAATAATGTTAACTAATGTTGTCCAATTGCAAGTCTTTCTGTTCTGTATCTATCATTATGTGAGATAAATATTCGTAGTGTTTGCGTGTTTTAGGAGATATCTACCTGCTTGACAGAATGACTTGATGTATTCTGTCACAGACTTGACAGATAACAAAAACTTCTGTCGTCTTTTTCCATCGTAGGCAACAAGATGAATCGTTCAAGTCAGTGGGATGCCAGTGGCCCACCAGTTGCCAGTGGCCAAGTGCCGTTTTATAATCCTGCACAGTTCCAGCCGGACCATTCCACAGGTAGTGCTGTGGCACCCTCGAGTGCATTTGGTGATGCAGGACATGGAGCCGTGAGTGCCGATTACGCTTACGGATGGGAGAATAACTGGAACAGCTGGCCGCATGCGGAGGGCTATAATTCTGCTGGTTATGACGGTAATTATTATTTTGAGCAGCAACGTTCTGCTGAGTCCGGTGCCGAGGGAGAAGTTCTTGGTGATTACCGTGGTGCAGAGCAGGTGTATGACCCAAGCTGGTCAATGAACCAGCCATATCCCATGCAGTATCCCATGCACTATGCTCCGCCTGGTGAATATAGCTACGATCCAATGATCGTAGGGGCATATAATAATGTAGCTACTGACACAATCAATAATTCTCATGTCGACACCAGCCAGAGTGCTATGCTGCCGTATGCTTCACATGCATTGGAAGACGGTATCGGAGTGTCTCCATTCTTTCACGCTGGAAGTGAAGCTAGTTCAACTGGACTGCTGCCACAAGTAGCACCACCTGATATGATGATGGAAGGATCCAGTGAGCAGTTACCTGCAGTCAACTCATTTAGCAACATCCATCAACCATCCCCATTTGACGAACTGGGAGATATGAAGACTCCACGAGCCGGTTTGCTCGAGCAGTTTGTTTTACCGTCTTCGCACAGTCGTCAGAGCTCTGCGGGAGGCGGTGTTCAGTTTCTGATCGGTGGCTCGTCGAATGTCTCGGAAAGTCCAAGCAGAACGGACAGTCCTCATGCGGTGGGAATCGGAGCTGCATGCAGCGGCACTGACAATACCGAGAACAGGACTGCTGTAACGGAGCGGGAGCATGTCAGTGTTCCGCAGCCGCATTTTACGGACGCCGGATCTCACAAGACGCTCACCGGCAGAATGGACGACTCACCTGTGCGTTCGCAGCTGCCTCAGGGCACAATGACTGGCACACAGGCCAGTGGTCCTCATCGCATGCCGGCATCTGGCCCCAGTACGCCTCCAGAGCATCCACACTGGCCATCAGATTTCGCTGCTGCGGTGGCTTCGGATGCTGATGGAAACCAAGTATTATCGTGCTCGGCTAGTTCTGAATCTGTGCATGCCGAGGCTGGCATTTCTGAGGACATCGTGACTGCTCAGCAGCCTACCCATCATCCTGTGAATGAGTCTGAGATGTCAGTAAATGCAGAGGATGTCGGTGAGCCCCGCACTGATGTGTATGCAGGTCTACTGGGTTCACATCCAGACAGCTTATTTACGCCGGTCGGAAAAGTCTTGGCCGTGAATGCTGCCGTTTCACCAGCACAGCAGCAGTTCGCTGGCGGTTGTGCCACTGCTGTACCACCGACGCAGGCAGGTTCGGTGTGTTCGGCAGCCGGGTCCGACGGCGGTGTTCTGGATATGCACGAGATCGAACTGGATGCAATGGTCGATAGTGGAAGCCCACAAGATGTTGTACGCCGTGTCGAGGCTGGCAGCGGTGGGGAGTCAGTTGCTGAGTGTGGAAGCGGGACTTCCAAGCAGAGTGCGTATGATGCCACGCCACGAAGTCATCTTCACCATCACCATGCAAAGGCTCACCGTGAAGCAACCATGTCGCCTGCGACCACTCTGTGGGAGAACCCAGAGCCGACTGGCGTACAACTTCTGCCGGCACCGGCTGCGTCGAGAGACTGGCACGGCTCTGCTGATACGCTGCCGACACATGAGCTACTGCAGAACACCGATGCTGGGCCGAGTAAGTCTGCAGCTAGTGGCGTCGTTCATGAACCAAGTCTCGATGTACATTCGGCAAAGCATTCTGTTGATGATCAGCGGGTTCCACAAGCCCTGCCTACGAGCTTTTCAGTGTCACAGACTTCACATGCTTCGTCCGTTAACCACTCCGTGCCGTCGCAGGTAGCGTCGGAATCCAGCAGCCATACATCAGGGCACCAGCTTGTGGTTCAGCCAGCTGCCACCAGCTCGGATGTGTCTGGTACTGTGCAAAATGAATCTGTTGATCTGTTGTCTGATGAACCAGCCAGGTCACACATGTCTTCTGCCAGTCATCATGGTCATGCCGCAAGCAGTGTGCCTGCGAAGCCTTCGCACGTTGCGGTCGTACAAACGTCGGGAAAACCAACGAGTGAACTCGTTACTACTGAGCCGTCCGGCAGTATACTGGCTAGTGGAGATGCAATACCAGGTCCTCGGTCGTCAGAGTTGAGACCGTCTGCAGGCACGGAAGTGGATCAATCTCGAGGAATGGAAGCAGTTCAAACAGCAGATGCAAGAGAACCGAGTGTTCAACAGGTTATAGATCATGACCAACAGCCTTATGACAAGAGCACTCAAGGGAATGTTCACACAATGCAGAGTAAGAGTATGAATGTCCACAAAGGTTTTCCGTATGAGGAAGAAATGGAGAGTTCTGATGTAGCGGCGTCTTCACAGAGGTTGTCAAACCAGGAGGCAGCACATCAGGCATATGACGATGCTGTGCATGCAGTGAAATCAGAGCGACAAGACGTACCAAGTTCTGTGCCTTATGTGCCTGATGAACAACGTAGATACAGAGCCGAGAACGACAGACCAAGATCAAGGCAAGCTCATCTGGACCAAGTAAGCAGAAGGCCTTCATCACGGCAGGATGATGACAGAGCTTACAACAGATCTCATTCAAGACAACACTACGACGACCAAGGTTATGACAGACCTCGTTCTACACACGGATATGATGTGCCACCATATAGGCAAATGTCCGAAGATCCATATGGTAGACCTCGGTCAAGGCAGGGATATGAAGATCCATATTATTATCGGCCAAGGTCACGACAAGAATATGACTATCGGCGTGACATGCCTGGTAGTGCTGGACACAGCTATATTTATCCCGAAGAAGGGCATCTTAGACAAGGTTACCACGAACCTGTGGATAGACCACGGTCACAGCAAGAATATGATAGGCCAAGATCTCGGCAGGAGTATGAGGACTGGCCTGGTCGTGGAAGCAGAGATCATTACCGCAATAATCGATACGGTGATCCGGACTCACATAACAGACAAGGTTCAAAACACGATGAGCGTGATCCACGTGAGGCTCACAGGTATCCCGATGAATCTTTCAACAGGTCACGATATAGTGCACCGGAAGAAGGGTATGATAAGGCATCGTGGAACAGTCAAGAGGATTCTAGTTATCGAGCTAGTCAGGGTTACAGGGAAGAAGAACATCGTCGACCAAGATCTCGTGGTGGAGGTAAGATGCTTTTTGCATAAGATAATTATAATACAGCATGTTCTCTACTAACAGCTATTATAACACTGCTTAAGTTTTTTTATTACTAACTTGGTATTATATTTGCTACAGATTTAATTTCTATGTCACAATTTTGGTCACTTTTTTAGTCGTCTTTATTATGTCTGCGGTCCAAGGATCTGGAACCAGATTCCTCCGCACATCAGGAACCTTCATGCTGCTCTGGCTTTTTGCAAAGCTCTAAGGACTTATTTGCTTTCGGAAATCATCTAGACGCTGTAATGCACTATCGGTCTCACTGCTGTAGATAGGGCACTACAACATTTATGATTAATAAGATTGTGGATAGATTTATGGATTTGTTTATTATCGATGACAATTCGGGTTAGTTTTTATTATTTTACGCATAAACTGTTGTTGTGCATTGCCGCAGAGTTTAATGACAGACAAAGACATGACAGACGTCGCGGTGACAGGTCCCGTGAACACTCGGTCGAGAGATACTATGATCCATATGACAACCGATACAGTGATTATTACCGAGCTGCATATGCTCGAGGTTAAGTTTGTTTCACTCAGTAGCTGATAGTGATAGCATATGCATTGTTCTTTGGAGAGCGGATTTTGTTAGTTGATATGCTACCACCATGTTATAAAATACAGTACGATTGCGTGCATACACAGTAGGTCAGTTACGTGATGTCAACCTATTTGCATGTTAATGATTTGGCTGACCCATTCAGTACTTTACAAGTCACATTTTGTCAGGCAACAGGAATAGGCTCCTTCTGTAAAAAATTTTGCTTTAGTAGTTTATTTATAAAAAATGTTTTTCGACCTGTCTTAAACTAGAGCAACTTTGAAAAAGTAGACCGATTAAATGAAAAGCAAAAGTTTACTGATTTAGTTGAGTTACAGTTGCATGGATGTGTGGGTCATAGTGTATGTATCGGTAATCATAGGGAGTTTATCTGTTCATGGTTTCAAATACTTGGCTTGCAAGCAGCTGTCAAATGCAGTGTCTGCAACCCACACCAATGTGGTTGGACCAGCAAAAATAATAACTAATAAATTTCGGTTCATGTGTGGCATTTTTCTTTCGTTTCAGTCACCACCGTGGTTCCTGTAACAACCACAAAAATTCTCCATTTACGTTTGTGTAACACATTATTGAGTTTAATCCCCAAAAAGCTCAAAAACCACCAGGTTGGGTTTAAAAACAGGTTTTTTGCAACCCTGGGGTTGTTGAGTGGTGAAAATTGAGCAGCTATACCAATACAAAACCAAAAGCCTGGTTTAGCATGGTTTAAGCATCTTTTATGCCATCTTGCAAGGAAACGGAGTGGGCCTATTCTACACCCACGGACTCAGACGGGGTATTGGGTCAATTGAGATATGAGCTTTCTTTGTGGGCCAAAAACTGGACTGCCAGTACTACATGTCTGTATTCAAGACTCATTGTGTGCATCACAAATGTTGTAATTCTTAATTTCAGATTATGAATACTATTCGCATTACGGTCCCGAGGCGTACTATGCTCAGTACTATGCGATGCACCCGTACTACAAAGGCTATTATGAAGAGCTGAGGGTTCCGCAGGCCCAAGATCAAGGATATGGGTAACTGCATTTTTGCTTTATCTGTGTATCCTGTCTTGCAACCGGTTTTTAGTTTTTGTTCTTTCTCGTTAGCACTAAGATTGCTGACATATCTGATGCTGCTGTGTTTGTGTCCTAAGGAACGCGGAAGATCGGCAGGAAATTGCGTCTGACCACCGAAGTCACCGTTCGGTGTCATCAAGAGGCAGTTCACCGTTGGAAGAATTGTCTTCTGCGTAAGCAGTGATTTATTACTTCTAGCAACTCGTTGTACCTCTCATGTACAAATAGTATAGATACAGATTGACATCATATTACTTACATGACATTGCTGTTAAATCGGCAATGAGTAAGTAAAGCAAATTTGTGTTTGGTCAACTTAAACAATGAAGCGGTGTGTAAATTATGTTTTCTGTTGACGTACATGGATAAGAAGTTTTCCAAAGACTTTTTCTTGAGAGTTTTTTAAACTGGGGTGCTTACATCATGTGGTCTGTGTAAGCGCATCTGATTAGTTGAACTATTTTAGTTTCTCAATTGTCTAACATAGGAAGATCTTTGGAAAATGTCTTAGGAAAGTTTCTAGAATGTGGTCCTAGGTCTCCAACAAGTTGTCCGAAACCTGTTTGCGACTTGGCTTTTGTTCAGAATCTGATTGTAGACCTGGGCCCGTATTTGTTAAACATCCTAGGAGGAAAATTTTAAAGAAAATGTCACATCTCGGTGACAACGTGCTTACGATGTTCTCTCTTTATTATTACACAACTTAATTTCCTAAGTCTACATTAGTGCATTAAATGAGACCCCTTCAAGATTATTTGTAAGAAGTTTTCAGAATGTGACTTCTTTTCCTAAGATAAGAAATCTTCTTAGGATCTTCCTTGGAAGTTTTAAAAATGTGGGCCCAGGTTTTGAGAAAGATGTAAAAGTTATTAAATCCAGACAGTACACGACAGTGTGATGCTGTTTTATAATCGCAGTGATCAGTTTGCGCGAGCTTTCCACCGAGGCTCAAGGCCCGGCAGTGCTGTCAGCGGCAATGCGCCTTCACCAATTGATCACGTACAAGAACCGCTCTATGATAACTATGCCGACGATCAGTTGTACAAAGGTCCGCAAGCAGTGCCGGAAGGTACGCATTGGCAGCTGTGCATACTTAACGAATGAACGAACAATACTTTCAGTAACAACAAAAAACTAATGTTTATTCGTGCATGGTAGCAGTTTTGTAGAGTCAGAGAAAATTCAACAGTATAGATGACTAGTGGCTTACAGGCTTGATTATGACAATCAACTTCACTTCTATCAGCCACGTCATCACTCCTCCACGATCATCTCACCTCACCAGTGTCATCATCACTACTCTTATCATCCATCACCCCATCATTCTTTCTTTCCAACCTCAAAGCTTTTCTCTTTCTCAAATCCTACCCTCCATAGACATCTGGCACCCCTTTCAGACTGATTTCACGGATGTCTGGAATTGCTTACGTTTTTTTCTCATTTTAGTTTTTTCGTTTCAGTTATTCTTATTTCGTTTTTTTATAGTTTTTTTTGATCTCATGCTTCTATCTCTCTCATAACCGTCTGTTTCTTGTTTTTTATGTTTTACATAACTGTAGTTCCGTTTCAGTTTCTCTCATTTCATCTCCATTTATAACACTCAGTTCTTTTTAGTTTATGTGCTAGGTTAAACGGGCAGCTTGCTTGCCAGTTTTTCGGTGCAAATCATGCATCATATCATTGTGTATTTATTTGTAACAAAAAAAGAGTTGTGCGTATGAAATTAATTGTGACATTGCTGCACCTGTTAGTAGTATGCACATGTATTCAAAATTCCACGGACGAAGACCTGCTACGGAGACAGAAGCTTCTCTGTCTCTGGTCCTGCAGTATGGAACAGTTTGCCAGCTGCACTGCGGTGTGATGATGTGACATTACTAACATTTCCCGCATGTTTAAAAGCAGCTCTCTTTAACACTTAACTTTCTGCTTGCACAATGCTTTTGGGGCGTGGCGAAAGGGCGCTATATAAATTTCCTTAATAATAATAATAATAATAATAATAATGCAGGCCATATTTCTGTTACTTGTACTCTAATAGTCATATTCAGCTATTTTGCACATATAGTTTTCATTACACATTATCTCAGACGTTTATAATAGTTAAACAGCCAAGTGTAATAAAACATTTAAGCATATTAACATATTAATTATCATTGCTTGTTTACCAAATCCTTTATCTGATTATTCCCTGCACTTTGCCTAATCTTTCTCTGTGGTGTACTTAGCAGTAGTTTGTATTACTTAGGCCACTTTAGAAATCCTGGATTGATTGACTGATTGATTGATTGTGCATCTAGAACCGTCTGCGTCTCACCGGCTGACTCCACACAAGTTTATCATCCCGCACACAAGAGCATCCTTTGGACCTACTGGTCGACTGCTGCATGTCCTGCCTAACAGTCCGCATGACGGCCAGCCGGCATTACTGGAAATTGTGGACATCAGTGAACTGATGAGTCATGCTCCAGAGGCCGATAGTCTAAGACAGTTCCCAGGACCACTGGTGCGGTAAGTTTGGTAAATTTTGCTTCTTCTTTTCTGCTCATGTGTGACACACATATTTGTACCATGTTCTGTAACGGCAACAGTGAAAAATGAGTAATGGTAATTTACAGATATACTGACTTGTAGAGTTACTATTGAGTAGAGCAATGCTCAGCTTTTGCGGAAAAATAAAAAAAATTACACAGAACGCCATATTAATTGGAAATGTCAGAAGCCATAAAACCTCGAAGTTTCATAATGTGGAGTGTGCTGGCACTTTCAGCTCAAACTCTGCTTGCCAGCTGGAACGAAGATAGTTCCATTTTTTTCTACAGTCTTTAAAAGAATGATGTACTTTATACAAGTCTATATTGTCCAGGGTGACACTGTATGAGTATCGTGTAGTAGTCGTAAATTAGTCTTGATAGATAATGTACCGGTATGTTAATATTTGTTAGAGTTAGAATAGGTTGCAGTGGCTGAAGTGATTTGAAGAATTCTAAACATTACTAGCAGTGGTGACCACAGACTTCTAAAAATAGACTTACAGCTCCGCCTTCCGTAGCGGCACAGTCTGCTATACTGTCGTCACGTGACCGCAGTATAGTAGCTATAGTTAGTTACCTATTTTTTCTACTTTTAGTCGTATATACGGCCTGTATACTAAATTACGCTCACAAATTGCAGGTTTTAATTTTTTTCGATTAATAGTACAGTATCTCGATTGTTGTCAAAGAAGCGTGGCTGTCGTGAAGGCTGTAGTTGAGCTAAAAATAGAATGCCTTTGGCTGTAGCACACTGCTAGCCTAGCCGGAAGTCACGTGACCGACAGTATAGGCCAGCGGTGCCACGGCGTGAATAGGCACTGGTCAATATGCTAACAGTCTAGCAGCTAAAAATAGAAAGTCATTGGTGGTGACTTTCTATCTTTCTATTTTGCGTCATTTCAAACACGTTTATCATAGTACTTTTAACAAGACTGTGTGACCTACTGTTCTACCGGTTTGTCGTGATTTATTTTGGCCAAGAGTATGTTAACATTGTCTAAGCTGTGTAAGTTGGATAAGTGTTGTTTTGTAACGTGGACACTGGCCATTTGAGATGTGTTGTTAGTTTGTGTAGATCATGTGTACTTGCAGGGTAGAAACGCACAAGAATGATGTGCTGCGGTTCTGCCAGAGCATGTCGGCAGCTTGCAGACAGAACAGTACTTTGATTGACAGCGAGTCTGCTGAGCTTCTGTGGCGTTTCCTCGAGCTGCTCATTAAACAGAATGGCGTAAGCTTTTTACATTATTTACTGTGATAATTAGGGGATTCAGTTTCTCGTTCAGAATATGAAGATTAACTGATCTTTGACACTGAAGATGATGTTTCAGTGCTCTTCATTTAGCCTGAAACTAAGCATTTCATGGCCTATAATTTAAGACTTCTTTCCACATTTATGTGGTAAACTGTTTAAATTGTTATCATTAACATATTTACGAAGAATATCTGGAAAATCTGCCAGCCTTCGTCGATGTTCTACGTGCTCAATCCACGGAACTGAATTTTGTTGGTTATAAATTTATAATGTATGTATAGTGTATACACATGACATGTGTCGTTCACTGTGTCAGACCCTGATGGGGACAGACATTGCCGACCTGCTTCTAGAGGGTCATGAGCCGGAGTCTCGAGCTTATGCGCCGCAAGTTGTTGAAGCTTTAGCGAACACGTCCGTCACAGAAGATCGACTCTCGGCCACTAACACTGTGGATGTGAGCTCCGTTGAACTCATTGACCGGTTTCGTCATTTGCTCCTTCACGGCCGCAAAAAGGTAAAAACACGTGAAACCGATTTGCTTACATCGTTAGATGATGGATGCTCGTTATTACTGTCCGCACGGCAGCAACGGACAGTATTCCTTGCGTCGGAGTTTTTTTCTCTGTACGCAAGGTAACTCATAAACCGCTGCACTTAGCTGGACGAAATTTGGCACGGACATGTCACTTGACAACTGCACGCAACCCAGATAATTTCAAGGTCATAGGTCACGGACTGGATTATCAGAGTTTTCACCATTGCGAGATGTGGTGAAAAAGCTTGTGGACACGATAACTCATGAACCGCTGCACTCAGCTTGATGACATTTTGAACAAACATGTTCCTCGACAACTTGCAGAACTTCTAGAAAGGTCATGGTCATTTTTCCGTAAGTGGGCCAAAGTTCACCAAATTGTTTTCACCGAACGTGGAAAAAGTCTTAGTTCATAACGCCATTTTCCGCTTGATCGATTCCAGAGATACTTAACAGAACAAGCGAAATATGCATTGAAATGAACAAAAAACGTCAATAAAGTTTATTTCTCCAGATTTGTGGCTCTTAACAGCCTGGACCTCAATCCATTCGATTACAGTGTTTGCAGTCTCATGCAACAGCAAGTCTACCAGATGTCGTTTAGGAATGTTGAACTCAAGAAGCGACTGGTTGAAGTCTGGAGCAGAACATCATCGACACTGCTATGAATGAATGGAGAAAGCATCTGCGTGCCTGTGTATTTTGAATATTTACTATAAGCAGTTGGACAACTGAAAAGTTGGATAAACTTTCAGCCAAAGTGACAGAAATCTGGACAAAATGTGCTTTATGTGTGTTATTTCAATTAAGTAATCATACTGCTTTGAATAAAAATGTATTATTTTGCTTGTTCTGTTTTTCCCCAGGTAGTGCAGAAGCAGACTGAGGTGAGGTGAGGTGGGAAATTAAATGGTCGTTTGATGGCCAGTTGTGTCAGGAATATTCGTACCAACAATTATTAAAATCTGACAATCCTTCTTCAAGCCACAATCGATAATGCCGCAGATCCTTTTTTTGAGACAGTCTATGCGTCATTAACCCATTGTTTTCTCAGTTGTAATGATGGATGTTCTGTATGGTCAGGATGCACTGGAGTGGGCGGTGAAGAGGAATCTCTGGGGTCATGCTCTTTTCCTGGCGTCTAAGATGGATGCGAAGACGCACGCCAGCATACTTACCAGGTTTAGCTTGTGCTTTATATATCATTCGTAGATCGTGAGAGCGACGGTGTAATCTGAAGATTAGATCATGTTCTCTGTGTACTTGTCCAATGATGTTATATTAATGGAGCGTCTGTAACTCTCGAGTCTTCGCTGTATTTTCATGATCTTCATCATGCGATACGATACGATAGATGAATTGCACTGAATAACTGACAGGCAAGCTGCCAGTTTAATCTAGCACGTCAACTAAAAAGAACTGACAATGTTTTAAATAGAACTGGAAAAAGAGAAAAAGTGAAAAATTTAAAAAAATCAAGAAACAGACGGTTATGGGAGTGAGAAGAGGCCTGAGATAGAAAAGCTAAAAAAAGAAGCAATAACTGAAACTAGAAAAAAAGGAAAGGAATAAAAAACCGTAAAGCAATCTGGGTATCCATGAAATCTATGGCACAGGCTATAGGTATAGTCAGGCTGTAGCCTGTATCGTAGAGAGAAATCTCTAGGATACAGTGGAGTGGTTACATTTACAGTCATTGTGGGGTCAAAGAAAGACAGCGCTGTGGTATTAGCTGTTAGTTTCCGGTTTTCATAACGTGATTATGACTGAAACTGAATGTTCGTCGTTCAAGGTTCTGGAGCTTGGAACAGTCTGTCGGCTGAACTACAAGTTCGAGACACTCAGCAGAACTGCTAGTGCATTTGCAGCATTGTTCAATCGCAAACTTGCTCTCTATAAATGTTCTAAATGCTAACAGTGTGCCCAGCAATCGTTGGCACCTATCACTAATTAAGTTGAAAGAATATTGCATCTTAGAATAAGCTTACAGTGATAGTTGATGAGTGTAGCTCGTTGTTCATCTGTTAAACAGGTTTGCAAACGTGTCGATGAAAATGAATGATCCTTTGCAGACGCTGTACCAGATAATGTCTGGCCGGCAGCCTGCCGCTGCTACGGTGAGTTTCGGCAGAAGCTTGTACGTTTTTTTTTTGATGCGGCGTATGAAAATTAGAATTTGTACTTTATACTGTATTCTAGGATTTGTATTTTATGC
>Ga0056124_1000350_pt1 | contig 14333 bp, 6 predicted proteins | sample WorMetHEROISLAND_2_FD_70069 | JGI IMG/M metagenome (GOLD analysis project Ga0056124, IMG submission 70069) | Marine gutless worms symbiont microbial communities from Max Planck institute for Marine Microbiology, Germany - Olavius sp. 4 HERON ISLAND | ecosystem: Host-associated > Annelida >... | reverse complement strand
AGTTTTAATGTAAATGATCAGACTATCAAGTTCACAATTATCTCATAATTAATGATTACAAAGGATGAAATCACTATGTATATATGTAGCTATGCACTGTTTTTGAAGGAAATGCTAATAATCATCCAGTAATTAACAGTTTTGGGACACTTTTCCATGACAAGATCTTTTCCCTGACGTTTCGATTCCCTGACAATTCCCTGACTGTTAACAACATCCCTGACATTTCCCTGACATGTTCCAAATTCCCTGACATTTCCAAGTTTTCCAGACAAGTGGTCACCCTGAACATGACTCTCCCGCTGAGCATTCTGACACTGGAAGAACCAGGCAAGGCAGTGCTGATGTCACGGCGCACCCTGTAGGGCCGTCGTATCAGTACTCCGGCCTCCTTCAACAACAACAGCAGCAGCAGGATAACTGACTCCTACAGGGTGGCAAATGAAAAGTGAAACACGCACGCGTCGCATGCATCACTAAATTCAGCAATCAGGCAGCCTTGGACAGGTGGTCATGCCGAGCACTGAAAACATTGTGTTCAACATGACCACCCTTCACTGCAACGACCGACACTAATTGTTTCCAAAAGTGTCTAAATGCTCCACCTATGCAAAGCATGTATGTTCCACTTTTTTTATGCGCCACCTTGTACAACCTACGCTGGCTTTCTGTCTAATACCAAACAAAGAGCTACACTCAGCCAAAGACCTTAACCACTGGACAACCTCAATACCTTCATAAATCACTGTGCTTTTAAATAAACATATAAAACAGATAAAAACACTACCTCCTCCCTTTAATGGAGATACCTGTAGTTGTACCTTCGGATGCCTGCCCCAACACTTCTTCTGGCCGAATAGAAATAGACGAAATGAACTCCTCTACTGTAGCACTAGTGGCTAAACCTAAAAACTGCCATAAAAGAGTATATGCAATATGTATCGACTTCACACTACTAACAATAGTTATGAATCAGAATATAAAGGAAATGACAGACAAGCATGATTTACCAGTGAATGAGAGAGGCTTCAAGCCAGCACTGAGTCTTGCATCCTGTACTTTGTCCAGCACGGCTTGCCACGCCTCTGTCAACACATACGCACATCAGTCAGCTGTAATCAAAGCACAAAGCAGCATTTCACCGAACACCCTCACTATAATCTGCAACAAAAATGGGGGCGGGATTTTCAGTGCCAAATGTTGAACTCAGAATTCTTCAAACAATTCAACATTTTCAAAATTGTTAGTTTTTCGATTAGCCAACAGGCATGTACTAACCACACTGCAGTGCATTATGCGGCCATCCATTGTGTGCCAGCAAACAACCAGAACTGCAGAGTGCAGACATACCACCACTCCAATCAAACTCAACTTGCCATAGCACGTAAGCAGCTACTAATTTCCTAGGAGGAGCACTTTGCTGCTAGCAAATGATCCGAGTGAAAGTGGGACTCACACGACAGTCTGAAAGTTACAAGCCCGATACTCTACGCATTATACAGTTCACTAAGAAAGACTAACATTTCGTGATAGCATGCTGTACTTTGTTGACTTGTATGACTTCAACTGCTGATGGTCGCATTTCAATAATTAAATAGATACCTTGTAACAACGTTTCGGAAAACGCCTTAAGACATTTTACCTCTAGTCAGCATTCTCTGTCGCCCACAGGCAACATCCCTCGTGCATCAGTTCTTTCTGACCTCGGCACTTCATATAAAATAATTTAATGACTTAATTATCTTCAGATGTTCTTGCTTACTCGTTAGTGAGTCGGACTCAACGTGAAAACCGTCGTCGCTGGTGATCTCAAAGCTGAGATGTGGAACGTCCTTCTTTCCACTACCACCGAGACCACCGGGACCACTGCCGGACTGTCGATGACGCTGTTCCTCCTCCAGCTGGAACATTGCCAGCAGTGGAGAATCATCCAAATCATCGTCACCGTGTACCAGCTTCACGTTGCCACGACGACCAGCATCAACACCTGTCATCAACAGCAATTTCACTGACAGAATTCCAGACATAAAATGAGGATGTATGTCACAGAAGGGCCGCTAACTCGAAAAGTAAAAAGCGTGGAAAAACCAAAATTGGCATGAACGTTCCACATGGCAGGCGTCACTGCTGTGCCAATTTCTAGCTCAAAAGCACAAGTCACGACCAGAATTACGACTGAACAGCACTAGGTGGATGGCCACATAATTTGTTGGCACTGGGCCAACATAGTTTCCCAGTTACTATTATAAAGGCCTTGATTATAGTGATGCTGTCATGACAAGGATGATGCAGGGGCACATTACAAGATGCTCTATTACTTAATAGAGATACAAAATGTAAGGCAAACAGCTACAAGTACAGAGTCTACGCATCATTCAAATTGCCACCAAAATCTAATCACTTACTACTAAACTTGAACAAACTGTGGGTTAGGCAAACTGCAAAATGACATGGTCCCAAACACAAAAAAAAATCATCATAATATGTTCATAACTTATAGCGTATTCTAGCTGGCAAAAAAAAACAAACGGACAGACCCGATAACATAATGCTTACAAGTAGTGGGGGCATTAAAAAACTGATCGATTGGCTTACCTGAGTGTGTAGTTCTGTTGACAGCATTAGAGCGATGATGTCCACCACGTCTTGATAACGACACTGAATAGTTACTTCTCTCACACAACACCGACCCAGGTTGAGTACCAGGCTGCAGTGTGATCTTCAACCCACGTGGAGGTTGAGTACCATGTGGCGCTACTGGCATTAGCGGAATATCAGGAGCCGAGTCGGTACTCGGCTGTAAACTGATCTGCCAATCACCTGGCTGCCTCGCTGACGGTTGAGAACCAGGGTGGGCTGTGTGCACGGTACCCGGCTGGTTGGAAGCCACTTTCGGCATCGCCCACACATCTCGGCAGTTCGTTGTCGCCCGTGCCACTCTGTAGCTACCCTCATTGGCTGACATGTTTCTCGGACCGACCAATGACAGTGAAGACGATTCTTGATGCTCCATCCTGGTCACTTGACTGCTTCCATCAACTAGTATTGGAATCGTACCTGTGCCAACTGACACTCGAGCTCTCTTGACAACCGGCTCATCATCAGTCTGCAGCAGTCTCCTTAGCCTATTAGCCCCACCAGAGATACTCGCTGCTGAAACCGATGAATTGGTTTTCTCACTCAACACAGCAGCAGCCATGGAATGGCTGCTCGTCTCTGATTGGTGCAGAGACGATGAAGCCGGTATCTGGTCGCACAACGAAGCCGGTACTTCCGCAGGAGTCGAGTTGTGCTGTGCAGGAACAACATGGATGAAGTACGGCCGAGAATGCACGGCAGACGCCAGGAGTTGATTGAGAGAACTAAGACGACATGTTGGCACCTGAGACGCTGCTGTATCAACTACTCCTGCTGACGCTGCCACTGATGATAAAACAATGGCTGGAAATGACTCAGTGGGCATGTCGACGACTGACGGCGTTTGTGTTGACAAAGACAACTGACAACATGATGTCGATACAGGTTGTGAAGTCGACGCCGGAATACAGCTGGAATCATCAACAGAAGAAACAAGCGGCAGTGATGGCGCCGAGGCTTGAATGTCAACACTGGAGTCGATAACGGCGGACGTTGGAGTCGAGACTTTGTCAGTGGCCTGAGATGCCGACTCTGAATGTGATGAGGATTCGATTACTTGGCCCGACACCACTCTTTGACCCTCAACGCAGGTCGACGATGCAGTTTCACTTTCACCTTCGGTGGAAATCCCGCCGAGACCTTGACAAGACGTAGTGTCCGTTTGCAGCATGCTGGTCCCAGCAGTATTGACAATGTCTATCTGCGGTACTGAGCAACCATCATCATCATCACCACCAGCATCTTTATCACCGATGGTTGACTGTGACAACGTGGCTGATGACGCGGCATCCAGGAGCATGTTTTTTGCAGCATCAACTGAGCCCGCAAGCTCAACGTCATTACCAGTGACAGCTTGGTCGTCATTCATCCCATAAGATGCTTCAACAACAGCTGACTTGTTACGTTCTGCCGATGCAACTGGAACAGCACGGCAGCGCTCGATGACTGACGATGGTGGTGGTACTGATGGTGCTTCCGTAGCAACCACTGCCACATCGATGCCCAAATTAGCAGTTCCGACATCAGACTGGGTTTGTGACAATGATGGCAGAATGGAACTAGCAGGGCCCGATGAGGACAAATTGCCAGCTGAAACCGATAAGGATGGTGATGATGCTGACGTTGTTTCCATAGCAACCACTGCCACATCGATGCCCAAATTAGCAGTTCCGACATCAGACTGGGTTTGTGACAATGATGGCAGAACGGAACTAGCAGGGCCCGATGAGGACAGACTGCCAGCTGAAACCAATAAGGATGGTGATGATGCTGACGTTGTTTCCATAGCAACTGCTGCCACATCGCTGCCCAAATTAACAGACTGGGTTTCCAACAGGGACACTTGAGACACAGACAGTGAACAACTGGCAGCTGATGATGACGACAGTGGCGGTGGATTATTAGCCGAAACTGAATACGATGGTGATACTGACGTTGTTTCCGTAGCAACCGTTGCTGCATCTGTACCCAAAGTATCAGCTCCTGACTGCGTTTCAGACAATGACACCTGAGACACCGACTGCGAACAACTGACAGACGTTGATGACGACGACGATGATGACGGGGGATTACCAGCCGAGAGTGAGGATAGCAATGTCGCAGTGGCGTCCGCTGCAACACTCAAAGCCTCGCAGGCAACAGTGAAATGGTCGGTCGTGGACTGTGAATCAGTAGATTTCACAGATGACAATGACCGAGAGGATGGTAGCGTATGCGTGGCTGACTGAGCGGCTGGCAAAGCAGTTGCAGATACAGATGCGACCGTCGCTCCAGTGTCGGCGGGGACCGGGGATTCTGTTGATGCACTTTCGGCACACGGGCGACTCAGCTGACACACTCCATCATGGTCGATCATCACCAATCCGCACTTAACGACGTCGCGCAAAACGACGTGTGGAATCTTCGTTCCCGCATCAACGTGTGATGAGATCTGAACACCGCCGGAAGACGGTTGGACCGCATCTGAAGATGGATGGAGACGTCCAGTGTGCTGTGATGAGCACGCGCCGGCAGCAGACACTTGTGCCAAAGTGTCACAGGAATCGACACTGTCACGTGTGACGGTAGAACTACCAACATCCGTGTTGCTCTGCGGTGTCTTGCTGGCGGTCGGACATCGATCTGCATCATCAGGTGCGTTATCGGTTTCCGCCCCATGATCGCAAGTTCTGCGCTCACTCCCATCGGTACCATAGGCTTCGGTGCTGCCATCAAAAGCCGCAGCATCGACGCCTACAACGTCGTTATCATCAGAGTCATCTGTGTCTGACTCATGGTACGGGGGTCCGTCGGTCTGCTGTGATCGGCGTAGGTTCACCGCGGCGTCGGCAGAATCATGAGACAGATGCTCCACGCTACGATTCACCGACTCTACGCCGTCGCCGGGAACGTTGGCGGAACCTCGACCGCTCCGTGCCGCGGCGTCGTTCAGCCGTTTAGCCATCGTCAGTAGAAACTCATCGTGGCACAAGTTGTCGGCGGCGGCGGACGACGACGGCAAAGTGTACTGGTGATCTCCGCCGGCAGCAGTAGCCGGATCAGAGCCGACGTGGTTGCTCAGACCGAGCAGCTTCAACGTCGACGAAGACAGACGTCCGACGCCAGGGGCAGCGGTGTTAATAACATCCGATTGAACACCACGGGGGGAACGCGGTGGCGTGGTCCGAGTGTTGGTGGATGATGTACTGCGAAGTTGTGGCTGCCGCCGTTGCCTTGCCGACATTGCGGACAGACTGCGAGACAATGCGGCCCGGTATGGATGTGGACACTGTGTCGATCTCTGCTGATGATGTTTTGCTACGAAGCTGGCAGCTTTTGCTTGTCGGAATCCGTCACTCATCATCCGCTGTTTAGCTTCCGTGGTGTCCATGTCGCCCGTCTCCGGAGCTGACGTCGTGCTTGTCTCGGATACGGTATCGGGCGTCGTCCGGCCAGCTTGTGTCGAGTCATACTTTGCAGCCAGTGCGGCATCATATCTTGGATCATTCACATCATGGGCAACCGTTACATCACTTACAACGACCGCCGGGGTGTGCACGACCTTTGGATGAACTTCGGTGATGGTCAGCGTGTAGACGGTGCGCCGGCGTGGGTCCACGGTGCTCCAGAACAGCCGGCTTGCTCTGCACACAATGTCATATTGTCATTCTGAGTGGCTGCTCAAACGTTTTTTTTTGTTTTGGTTTCAGATCGTGAAGCATTACGACCAACTGTAAATTCCGTCATTAAATTATTTTACGTACCTGCTCCAGACTACTACAAGCCTGTGGATGGATGGAATGCTGTGTCCGAATATTACACACCACATTCAATTAATTCACAACTTACATCACAGCCAGCCTGAAACTGGAAACAAAAGTTACTGTATTGTTTATGAGAAGAGTAGGAAGTACAGGATAAAAGATTATTTCACGTATGCTATCAGTGCTATCAGCATTGGTACTTTGGTGACCATCATTTATTTATCAACAGTACAAATCACATCAGTAGAAAAAGCGATATTACAGAATACAACTAGACGATATTTCGATACCCATATGTATAGGGTGATTCAAAATAAAATACCCCAACACAAAAATCACAATATGTGTGTAGTGCAAGACTATTTTGAACCAAATTTTCCTCAATTAATTTAGCACAAAATACGTCGTAAGCCTGTTTAATTTTGCTACATTCATGTTAATATCTGGCAAAGCGGTACAGCATCAAATTCAATGTTTGATTTTCTCTAGTCAACTGCGTAATGTATTAAACTTGTCGTGAATTTAAACGCCGAAAAACCTTGTTGACTTGTTGGAGTGCTGTACAAGCTTAACTACCTAATGAAAAATGATAACCAGATTGCTTTTACTGAGCTAAGTTTTCAACCTTTTGAGGAAAATCTGTAACAATTGTTTGGTACCAGAATCCAAAACCAATTCCCCAGAATGTCTGAATCTGCATGTTATCATCGTAGAATATTTTACTGATGACTAGATTAGCAATCACAACAACTATATATTAAAAAGTGTTTTTAATTTTTTTTCAAAGTTTTAAGAGAAAACATATTCAGAAAATGATCATTAGAGAAGACACTGGAACAGTTTCTAACAGGGTAACAACTCTAGCAGTGTCAGCCCGCAGCTGTAACTAATAGATCAATTAGACCAACCCACGATAAATATTAAAGTTCTATGAGGAAATGATTTTTATATGAAGTTTACCTGAAGTTGACAGGCAGCAGAGTGCCGGGAGTGTCAGATAGGCGAGTCAGTCGACCAAGACTATCAATACACAGAGAACCTGCATACACAGCATCATCAGCAGCATTACAACAACTACAACAACAACAACAACTCCTGCAACAACTACAACTAGCAGAGTACATGGAGTGTTGGATGAGTCAGTCGACCGAGACTATCAATACACAGTGAACCTGTATACATAGTATCATCAGTAGCATTACAACAACTGCAACAACAACAACTCCTGCAACAACTACAACTAGCAGAGTACATGGAGTGTTGGATGAGTCAGTCGACCAAGACTATCAATACACAGTGAACCTGCATACACAGCATCATCAGCAGCATTACAACAACTACAACAACTCCTGCAACAACTACAACTATCAGAGTACATGGAGTGTTGGACGAATCAGTTGACCAAGAATATCAATATACGTCACTGTATACATGCCATCATCATGAACATGATACTACGACTACAACTACTACTACTACTAGCACGAGTACCGCTACCGCCGGAAGTGTTGGATGCGGCAGTGGTAGTAGTAGCGGTAGTATCACGTTCATGATGATGTCATGTATACTTGTATACAGTCTTGTGTGTGTAATTGACCACCTATAGGAGACAGCATATTGCAAGGCCAACGGTTATGTGACTGATGACGTCATGTGACCGCAAAAGGTCAAAGTCGTGACCCAAAATCTTTAGTTTTTATATCTCCGTAACTGTGCAAGATAGCCTAAATGTATGGCCATAATTGTCCATCTATAGGACACCATAAATTGCTATTCTAGCTGCCACGTAACCAACAACGTCACGTGACCCAAATGTTAGTATTTTAAGGCTGGGGATGATGTAGGAAAACCAAAATTGGTGTCAAGCGAAAAGCTTTTCATTAAACATTTCTGTCTTTACAAGCAGTTTTGCAGTTTCTGCAACGCATCAAATTTGCACAGTCTTGCGTTAAAGGTAAAGGAAGGTCAGGTACCGGCTATAGGATTGCTTACACAAATGAGACTCGTGACCAGAAGTGCTTTACAATCTCAGAACTGGCCACTGATTGGCACGAGCTAATGAGTTAAACTTGATTTTCATAGATGGAGAGATGAATGGAAGGTTAGATGAGCTAGACAGACAAGCAGATGGACATAGATACCAATAAGGAGGCTGATGTTGTCAGCTTGAAGGCCGACAGACCACGGACGTTTGGTCCAGCGACTGCCCTCGGTGTCCACCCACGTTCTACGTGACACCGCGAAACTGCCGTCCACCATCAACTGTACAGAACACAGGACACAGACCAGCTGTCAGTATACACAGACACCGTCCACCATCAACTGTACAGAACACAGGACACAGACCAGCTGTCAGTACACATAGACACCGTCCACCATCAACTGTACAGAACACAGGACACAGACCAGCTGTCAGTATACACAGACACCGTCCACCGTCAACTGTACAGAACACAGGACACAGACCAGCTGTCAGTATATACAGACACCGTCCACCATCAACTGTACAGAACACAGGACACAGACCAGCTGTCAGTATACACAGACACCGTCCACCATCAACTGTACAGAACACAGGACACACACCATACTTGTGCTATACAAATTCGATTATTACTATTATTATTAGTATACACAGACACCAACACAGACACACACAGAGATTGACTCCCCAGTATCTCTCCATTTTATACGTTACACTGCAAAACTGCGGTCCACCATCAACTGTACAGAACACAGGACACAGACCAGCTGTCAGTATATACAGACACCAATACAGAGACCAACTCCACAGTATCTATCCACTTTCTATAAGACACTGCAAAACTGCCATTCACCATCAACTGTACAAAACACAGGCCAGACGGCAGTATACACAGCAACTAGAAATTTCAACGACTAATGACAGTTTGATGCAAAAAAGTCCAATAAAGTCACATACTGACGCAACCAATGTTCTGCATAGCTACACTACATCAGTTCCATGTGATCATATACCATCAACAAACAATGAAAATGTAAACAACACGACGAAAAATTTTCATTTGAGCTGCTAACCTAACTGAACAATAAAATTAACTAATCTATTAAAAATGTCTAATCCTTACCAGACCTAGTGACAAAGTGGCACACAGACTCTCACTCCTAGTTCACCCAAGACAGAGCAACATTAAGTGTGAGCAGTTTAAGCAGCTACTACTAAAGACCGACTAACCTCTGCATCAATGGAGTTGAAGTGAAGACGACAGAAGACCTTCTTGTTGTCCTGGAATGCACAGCGGTTGTTGCGTGCACACATGAAATGATAGTTTGACATGCAGCCGCCGTGACAGCAGCCGACCGTTGCACCGGGCTTAGCACAGACATCACAGCGCTAGCACAAACACCACACGTACACCATACACACAAGCTCTATCACATGAACCGTTAATTCAGCACATAATTACACGTAAAGTACTTGAAGTCGAGCATTTCTAACAGCAGGCCCTATTTAATAGGTACCAAGTGATTTTCACAGCACTGCTCAGTGGTTTCATACGACTTGGTTTTAGGGTCTGGCACCGTTCCTTCTGTAACGGCTTTCACATACTGGCATAGGTATGGTAGCATCTCAATGAGTCATTTACACACTGGTACGTTTTCCAACCATCGGTGTTTGCCTGTAGGAAATTAGTCAGTAAGTAAACCAGTGATAACTGTCAACAGGATCACATTACAGAATTTCTCAGCGCAGTTGTAAAAATTCCAAAAAATCCATGACATTACGCTTATTTTCCACGACTTTTCAATGACCTTTGCTGTTTTCCATGACTTTCCAGGTCTGGAGAATGGTCTTCATAAATTCCAAGACTTTCCAGGACCAGTGGTCACCCTGCTATTACCAGGACTGCTGGCATACCATCATCACAAACTCACCACACGATATTACTACTACTATGACAACCACCATCACTGCTGCAACCTAGTTAGTTAAAGGCGATGGCTCTTAATAGAGCCGACCGACTTATCCGCCCAACTTGGGCTGTATGCTAGCTTAATTGGGTTTAACCCTGGCCAGCTCAAAGCACCGAAAAGGCGGATGAGCTCCCACTGAATAAACCTAGCGTCTATGCGAAATCTTTTTCGTCTTCATATTTTTAAAGGCCCTTCTTGCTGCCCAATGAACAGCTTCAAAGCAAACACCAGCCACACTGGAACATGTGTCATGTAGATGCAGGCACAAAGCTATGGCACAGCCTTCCCGCTCATCCGAGACAAACCGACATTAGTAAAAAGAAAATGCCACCGTAGATGCACAGTGTACACGTGACAACTGAGGTCGTTATTTTTTTCTTACTTGCAATGTGCCTTCAGCACATATTTTTGCAGTAAACAAACTCGTATAATTAAACAGTTTCTAGTTTTTCATTACACAACAAAAGCTAAGCAATAATACTGTCATATTTACTTACTTATTTACCACCAGTGAAGTAAGCATAACACACAGTGTGGAAGAGATTATTACCAGTTTGCGTCCGCGAGCAATAGCCACGTGAACCATCTGTAAGCTGCCGTCACCCTCCTCATAGACTTCAGCCGACCACAGAGCACAGTTGATGTGAACCCAATCGTCCTGACCCACGTACAGCAACCGACCGGCTTCCTACAGCCACACACACAGACAGATAGACTAGCCCCGCACAGGCAGAGAGACACAGACAGACAGACTAGCAGTGTGACATCACAGCACAGACAAATAGACAGACAGACAGACTATCAGTGCAGGATGACAGCCTCCAGCACTATGAAGTTCCCTCACATTTCCTGGACACTTTCCATTCTGTGATTGCCCAATACCCATGTTATGCATACTGACAGTAATGCGGTATGAAAATGAAAGATAGCTGTATCACAGGGGACGACAACGCGATGCAATAACTCAAAAAAAACACAATCTAAAAATGTGTTACTAATATGGTACTAAGTGTTAGGCTGACCGAAATGTGAAGTGTTAGCAATAAACGGTTTTCCCTTCACTTATGGTTAATTCCCCGACTGTACCACGACAGCTCACATCACCAGGTTATTGAGACAATTGGTCAGCCTGAGTACGCTGCAATCCGTGAATCGAGCAATACTTACATCATCATCGCTATCACCGTAGACCCAACACAAGACACAGTGTCGTGCGTCGTATGCTGCTGCTGTCGCTATATCATTCGTCACTGTCGGTGGCTTTACCCGCCGCGACACTGGCAACACGACACACACATATCTACACTGCGGGGCATAAAAACACACCAAATTTTTTTTGCCATAACTTGTACAATAATTGACCAATTTTGATAAAAAAAATGGTGTGCAGTGTCCTGGATAAAATATCCACACAGTACGATTAAATGTACTTATTTATTCACAAGGACACGTTTTCGTGCAAACTTCGAATTTAAAGGCAAACATTTACATCGTTCCATTTCAATTTGTCAAAAAACAGCTTCTATAAGTTTTTGCAACTGCACATCAATTTCTATAAAATCAGTTAAGTATTGTAGAAGTTATGACACAAAAATTTTGGTGCATTTTTTATGCCCAATACTAGCGTACATGGTGGTGAATAAAAAAAACTGCAACATAATGCTTTACACGTGCGCCTCTGATTCGTTCGCGATATATACGGCACTACATAAATGTGTTTTGATTCATTGACTGATACAGAGATCAAGCAATGCGACAGTTTCGGAAATGATTGTTCTCGATCACTGCAGTGACAGGTGGTCATGTCGAACTGCGTAGTGCAATCCATTGGACATTTACACGTGTCTAGAAAAATACAGTTAAAAAAGAAACTAAAAAGTAAACATCAAAAACCAGAAAAGAACGAGCTGATAAAAAACTACTGTGTAGAAAACCGGCAATATCGCGAGTGCCGGCAAGCTTACCTTTATCTATCACAGTCGGCGCAGGTCGTCTGTGCGGCGGACTAGTCGAGTGTCTGAACAATGACGGTTGTTGAGGCTCGGGGACAGACTGACGTCCTGCAGTCGGGGAGCAGTTTGCGTACGAGTGATCGACACTTGGTGGCGCCACGTAACACTCCGACACCGCACTGACAGTGACAGTTGCAACATCAATCAACTAGTAACCAATGTCCTCCAGACGGACACACAGCAGCTAAGAAGCAATATACATAGTTCCTACGGGTCTTCTATAGTTAAATTCGCTGACTTTTCAAGTCACGGAATGACAATTTCCCTGACCTTATCGAAACAATAACCCTATTGCACAATGTTAGAGATGGTACACTATGTCCTAAGGTTCATAATAATAACTATGAAACATGCCATTTATGGAGCAATACTAAAGTGCAACAAGAGGGTCTGGGAGAGAGCTGTAAGCTCCCCCAGCGGATTCTGGGGCGGAGCCCCAGCGTAAATCGAATTTGATGCATTTTAGCCTGAAAATCTGACATCTGGTGGCACCAATTTTTCATTGTCCCTGACTTTTCCAAAAAAAAATATTTTCCCCTGACCTTTCCCTGACCACTCAAATTCCCTGACTTTTTTCCAGTTTTCCCTGATGTGTAAGAATGCTGAATATAAATTCACCAAATTCGTTATGTACAGATTTTTGTGACGTTTTGCTTGACAACCACTAGTGCCTTGCCTTCTACCAAATAATGTCCGGTAGCCACGAGATATCAGTATTTAAAACAAACTGTTGTAGATAGAGATTAGAACTGAAGAAGCAACGTAACGTCTTAATTACTACTTCATCGTCACAGTTTAGTCAAATCTAGATGAAAACCACAATCGTTAGTTTCTTGGCCATGCACGTGCGACCTACACAAAAAAATTTCATCAAAATGACTAGAACGTAAACACTTTTCCTTCAACATATCATCAAAATGTCAGTTTATGCACAAAGTGCTAATCGTAAACATTTCAGCATTGATCCTCAGTCACCAGATATCTTATCCTGAGTACCCTTAACAACATTTTTTTTTAAAACTTCATCGCAGGTATTCCCCGGAAGTTTTCCCAGATACACTGCAAAACGTCAACGAATCACACGCTCAAACGGTAGTAGTGTGAGAGTGTTGTAAGGATGACCATCAAGAAATCCAATCAACACAAACAGGAAGGGTGAACTCTGACTCTGAGTCTCAGCTAACCGATCGAGTATCCACCAAAAAACTGGATCGTGTCAAAAAGCGAATCTATTTGGCTTTAGCATACAATATATTCGTCCTCAAAAAAGTGTCAATAGAAATTTTTACAAATCTGTCCATACCTTTGTTACACACTGCACAGACAGACACAGAATGCTATGAAAATGCAAGCTAAGAAAACAAGTAAGTAAGAAAGTGAAATGCAAACATTACTGACTCTTGAGCAACATCCATTGCCGAGTAACTTAGCCACAACCGATCTGTCTTGAACCAGTGGAAACACTTCTCCATTTGCTGCCCAGAAAAAAAAACACGCAGGCCATCATGATCAATAACGATGAACCTTGATTGTTAATTAGTAAAGTCATACAGTTTTGGACTCTAAAAGCTAATCAGTTCGTTTTTGTCTTCGAATTCACTATTGATAAAATTTTCCTGAAAACTGTCACTTCACACCCTGTTTCTAACCATAAAAAAATCCTGCATAATGATCAAAAGTCCACACAAAAATCTGTACTGCCACCAACAACTAACCACTTTCTTACCAGGCCACTCCCAACCACTCAGGGTGACCACTCTCCAGACACTCTGAAATTCCCTGACAGTTCCCTGACAATGTGCGGCACTCATGCCCATGTTAAGTGGTACTCATAGCATGCCTGTAGTACTAGTTTTAATGTAAATGATCAGACTAGCAAGTTCACAATTATCTCATAATTAATGATTACGAAGGATGAAATCACTATGTATATATGTAGCTATGCACTGTTTTTGAAGGAAATGCTAATATTCATCTAGTAATGAAC
>Ga0056124_1000349_pt1 | contig 14350 bp, 8 predicted proteins | sample WorMetHEROISLAND_2_FD_70069 | JGI IMG/M metagenome (GOLD analysis project Ga0056124, IMG submission 70069) | Marine gutless worms symbiont microbial communities from Max Planck institute for Marine Microbiology, Germany - Olavius sp. 4 HERON ISLAND | ecosystem: Host-associated > Annelida >... | reverse complement strand
AATACCCTGTCGCCCTGCTAAACACAGAACCAGTACTAGACCTATAAAGTTATAAACATCTGAAGCATACGGGTACGGACCCTTGTCCCTTGATACTGACTACTGTAACTGTCATTACTAGGAGTTATTTTGTAGTGTATCTGTAACATTTATACCAGCGGTATCGGACCTCACAGTTAAGTCAAGTTAGTGGCTTGGTGACTTCAGTTGCTTAGCCAGCCGCTAACACGTCAAGCCGCTGCCAGCCAGTAGTTAGCGGCTTAACGACTTAAGTCGCTTAGTCAGCCGCTAAGAGTTCCAGCCAGCCACAAACAGCATAGCAGCTGGCTCCGGGGACTAGTTTACACGCATGTTGAGTTGTTTACTGTTATAGTGAAGAATCGCAAGTTAGCAAGATTTTGCTTGTTCATTACATTAATTTTGTATCTTTTTTTAAGTGATCTGCTTTTGCAGCAGGTTGTGTAGTCTTTTCTTAATGTTGACCAAACGTTCCTATTTTCAGCTGCTTTCTTCATATCAGTATTTGGCCTGTATCCCAGTGGGGATTTGATGGGTTAAATTGAACCCCTCACCTCATAATAATAATAGTACAATATTTGTACAGCGCCATGGAGTCCGAAGATACAGAGGCACTTAAACCAGTTAAGCGTCAACCGGAACAGGGAAACGTTGCATAAAAATAACCAAAAACGTGACCACCAGATGCGCTATTCAAACCGGAGATACGCAATAATGCATTTGCAGTTGGGGCTTTGCTGCAGACCTCGCTGGCGGAGTGTACAGTTTGATTCGTGTAATTGAACCAATCACCCCATAGTAATAATAATACAAGATTTTTGTACCAGAAATACGCAAAAATGCATTTGCAGTCGGGGCTTCCTGTAAGCGGTCGCCAGGCCCCTGTAGCTGAATTAAAGCAGCCCATGGAGGTTAGGGTGATTCCATCTACTGGTGTACAAAGTTTTTGTGCCACTTGGTATAGAAATGTTACATGTGAAATATTTATTATTATTTTTTTACGTGCCACAGCTGTACCGGCAGGCACTGCTGAGGCGCGTATTAGCTATGGGATTTCTGTCCGTCTGTCTGTCTGTCACGACCCGGTGGTGAACCAAGCCCAGGTGAGATAGAGACTCCGGGTCTTCACCATATGATAGCAGGGTTGGCAGGTTTCATCCGAAGGTGGTTTAAACCGCGGTTTAAACCGGTCCGGCAGAAACAGGTTTCTGCCGATGTAAATTTTGATGTTAACTCATAGCAATTTACTTGTCATTAGCTAAACCAATATATTATGGATGCTAAGAAAGACATTATTTAATTAATTAAAATCCAGCAAAACGCCAGTTATGGTATCATCTTTATCATCTATATTTGCTTTGTTCGCTGTATTCACTTATTATATTTTCGAACAAAGCAAATATAACAGTCAACGTAAATACAGTGAGTTAATCACTAGTGTCCAATCCATCAATCTCACTGTGACTGCTACAAACAATTCAGTCTCTCTACAGCGATACCACTCAGAGTACAATATCAGTCAGAAACTGCCTCAAAACCCAATATACAAATAATACATTATTTTGTTTTTCTTTATATAATTTATTGACAATCATTGTGCAAATAGCTCCGATTGTGCTATTAATAATAAATTTTGCTTCTGATGTACACATGAGCATGTTTGAATACTTGGCAGTTAAGATCAGGTTTTTGCCGGTTTAAACCACTGGCATGGCAGAAACCCAACCCTGTATGATAGCCTAGAGTCTCTAATTTCTAATGAGGTAATTTGGTGCCACTGGGTGAAGAGATTCCCCTCGAATGAGGGCATCAAAGAGGGGTCCCCCCTTAGAAATCGTTATTTTACTACTATTGGCTCATCTACCGTGAAAACGGTTGCAGATAGACAGACTTGCTGCGTATCATAGCAAGCACTGCCGACGAGCTTTCCAGTGGTACCAGATTTCTTGTTTAGTTTGTCACAGCCAAATATAATCACATTTTATACAGTCTGTATAAAATATGATTCTGTTTTTAGCCGTATAATACAGAACAAGAGTTGTTGAATGTCATCTATTTAGTCAGGTGCGGACGCAAATATCATACCGGATGCAAATACCATACCGACCAATCACACCATCTATAAGTTGTTTATTACTTTTTTACCTCAGGGAGTGGGCGGTGTTTTGATCTCTCGCACCTAGCAGTACAGTGGGTTACTACGCGACTGGCGGCAAGTATGTGTCTATCTGGAACCATTCTCACACTAAGCGAGCTAATAGTGCGAGCTAATAGTGGTAAAACGATTTCTTAGGGGGTACCCCTCTTTGATGCCCTCGTTTGAGGGGAATCTCCTCAGCCAGCGGCTCGAAATTTGCACATAAGAAACTAGACTCTAGATACGTCCCGTTATCATGTGATGAAAACCCGGAGTCTCTATCGTACCTGGGCTTGGTTCGGTACCATGTCGTGACAGACAGACAGAATTACGCTAGCTAATAGCGCTAAGCACTACGTGCTGTCGTGCATAAAAAATAATCTGTATGACGTCAGCTTGTGATAAGACTGTACTTAAATGATCAATTTCTTGGTGGTCTTACAGACAGTATCATCCACCATGATCACATTCTCTTTAGTTCATGCGCGCTTAATTTGCCGTTGCTGTGCTGAGGTGAATTGATACAATTTGTGAAAATTATATTTCACAAGGTAGCGACGCGCTTTGAGTGCGGTGGGATCTTTAATGACATTTTGTAGCAAATTTTGCAGAGAGTCTGCCGGTGAAAGAATTCTGAAAATCCGTTGAGAATTAACGAAGTTATCCACCATGTGAACTGGTGTACTATTTTTGGTATACGGTGTAGGCCTGTGATGAGCTGCCATCTAGCGAATATTACGAAAACGTTCTGCTGTAACGAAACTGGCAGAAATAACGTCAAGAACTACAAGCATTAGTGTTACGATTATAGTTATGAACATTTTTGACAAAAATCCGTGCAGATTTTATATTTTTGTCTATTACACGTTTAGGAATAATTTTAGGGTTAGGTTCTGTTATGCAGAAAAACACCGGCACAATGGCGATTTTTTTTTGTATGAGTACTGAACAGTGAACACAATGTTACCGTGGTATCGACATCGTCAGCTTTTTTTCTTCATCGCCTACTCTTCTATGAGCAGGTATCCAGGACTTTCTAGGTCCTGGAATTTTCACGAAAAAATATCAAGACTTCCCAGGAGGCGTGGGAACCGTATGGTTATAGGTTCGCGCTACCACTCTCACCATGCCTCCCTCCCGTATTCCACCATCTGGATCGGCCAGTGTGATCGTGCACAGTTTTACGACACAACGCACATAATACATTATGACACATCTCGACAGTCGACAGTGATGACGTTTTCGGACTACACTAATTCGTGGTTGGCTGTCACCAGTCTTGACACAAAGACCAATTATTTTGTCTAACTACTAGAATATTAAAACAGCAGTCACAAAGCTACGGAGGTCACCTGTCGTATGCGGTAACTGGACTTTTCGTACCATAGACTATTCGTACCATTTATTTTTATTAGAGGTTCACCGATAATGCTTTGGCCGATTATCGGTCGGCCGATTATCGATTGTTTATTTCAAGACACATCTTCGTTCAATAAAAGTCATATTGTAACGATTGTGAGTAAATGGTACGATCGTAGATTGGTAACACTCCTGCCGTTTCACTAGTTTGTGGTTTTTACGCGTGACAGCATTACATGCTGTCGCGCGTCTTTGTTACGGCTGAGGCGTCCTTCTGTCCGTCTGGCACACTGCTGTATTGTGTCAAAAGGACGCAACTGAGAATCATGAAATCTTCACTGTGTGATAGCCTAGAGTCTCTAGTTTCTAATGAGGTAATTTTGGTGTCGCTTGGTGAACGAGGACATCAAAGAGGGGTACCCCCCTTAGAAATCGTTATTTTACCATTATTGGCTCATCTAGCGTGACAACGGTTGCAGATAGACACAGACTTGCTGCTTATCGTAACAAGCACTGCTGCCGAGCTTTCCAGTGGTACCAACATCGATGACCTTGAACGACCTTGAACCCCAAAAATAGGGGGTTTTAGCAAATTTTTAGCGATTTTTGGCTGCAATACACACTTTAAGAGTGAATTGCGCCAAAACCGTTCAAAATAGACCAGGACAACCTCCATATGGAATATTCGGCATTAAGCGTAGATTTCAATGGTGTAAGGTACCCCCTAGGTTCAAGGAGGCCTCCGTATGAGCGCATCAAATTTGGGTACACCCTTGAAAACGTGCGATTTCTGCTACTGTCGACCAATCTAGCACGAGAAAGGTTACAGATAGACACAGACTTGCTGCGTATCATAACAAGCACTGCTGACGAGCTTTCCGGGGGTACCAACATCGAGGACCTTGAATGACCTTGTACCCCCAAAATAGGCGTTTTTAGTGATTTTTAGCGATTTTAGGCTGCTATAGACATTTAAGTGATTTGCGCCAAAACCATTCAAGATAGACCAGGACAACCTGGGTATGAAATGTTCAGCATTAAACATTGATTTCAACGGTGTAAGGTTTGAACCCCTAGGTTCAAGGAGTCCTCCGTACGAGCGCATCAAATTTGGGTACCCCCTTCAAAACGTTCGATTTCTGCTACTGTCGACTAATCTAGCATGAGAATGGTTGCAGATAGACACAGACTTGCTGCATATCATGACAAGCACTGCTGATGAGCTTTTCGGGGGTACCAACATCAATGACTTTGAACCCCAGAATTATGGGTTTTAAGTGAATTTTTGGCTATTTTAGGCGCTGACGCACACTTAGGGTGAATTTTCGCCTAAATATATACTGGAGATAGACCAAGACAACCTGCGTACGAAATTAAACTGATGCTGTCGCGCGTCCCATGAGCATTAGCTCAGATTTCTTGTTCATATTTAGGACTTGCACAGTGTAGCTGAAGTTGCAGCTGAATGTTGATTTTTTTTTGTAATTTTCGTAAAAGCACAGTTCAGCAATAAAAAGTTGAGGGCCAGGAATATCTCCTAATTTTTTGCTCACTTAATGCTGCCACATTCTAGCTTTAAGCCAGCAGTGCCACTTATCTTGCACTGGGATGGTAAGGTCATTGATGATTTCACTAGTTCAAGTGTAGGAAAGGAATGCATGGACCACTTACTCATACCAATTCTGGTTTCTTGTTCTGCTTTTATTACTGCGATATTCACTTGCGGTTTTTACAACTTTTAAGCCTACGAGTTTGCAAATTTTTGGATATTTATTTCACGTGGACAGTATCAGCCAGTGCTCAGTCTAATAATTTATAATCTAAATAAACAAATATAATAAATTTAAAATGATATGAAAACCCCAAAACCAATCAAGTTGAACCTTTTGAAAAAATAGTGTTTAACCCAAAACCCACTGGGTTGGGTTTAAAAAAACGTTTTTTAAACTCATATGATGTCTGAGGTATTCTACATAGCTGACGCGTCTTGTGCTACGTAGATGTGTCTGCCAAGCGGTCGGCATTTGACCTCAAGGCAAGTCTTGCACGCCCACTCACCTGGACTCCACACCGAGGCAGGCTGAAGCCACTTTCAACTGGCCGACCGGATGTCAAAGCTGTCAAACCAAAGACTAGGTTTGTTCAGTGACTGTTAAGTAACTGCGTTTCATGCATACACTATTGTCTCAGAAAAAAAACGTCACCCTTTTTATATTTGTTATAACTTAGTCAGATGTCATCTAATTCTGCCAATTCTTGGCAGAAACTTATCCCAGGAAATTTGAAACAAACGCGAACGCACGGCCCACCACATCTCGTTTCATATGTTCGTACTATACCTTGTAAAATTTAGCAGGTATTTTTACATCATACCTACAACGTCGAATAAAAAGTCTCCACATAAAAAGCCAAATTGTCGCATCAAGTAACGTTCATATTATCTGCGCAAGTGTGTGAAGTCTTGTCCATCAGTTCTGACACAGGCGTGTAGCCGTCCTTGCTACATGGTCAGTTGCCTCGCCGATGACATTATGTACGTATGTGTGTGTGCAAATTTTAGTATTCTTATCAAAACATACATGCTGCATTGCTGCTATTTCTTATCCACTTGGTACTGAAACGCCTTCCTGTGAGATTAGGATGTAATGTGATGTATGTTACCGTTTTTGAGTTAAATCTCTCTAGTGAATGGTAGTGTTTTGCTGAAACTCCGATAATGTCACAGATACTTTTGTTATGCTTGATGACTCTTTTTGTCTCCACAACAATGTTGCATTCTGTTTTAATTCACATAGTGAATTTACACTTGTTATAGCCAGTCCGTGCCCAGTGCCCATATTGCAATAGGTGTGGAATTGGGATGGGATCATTTTTGATTTGGTCTAACAAATGTTAGTGTCTTGCCGAAACTGATTATGTCGTTTATTATTGTTAAATTATGTTACATTCTGTTTTTGAAATATTTATTTTAGAATCTTTCCAATGGTTTAAATAACTGGTCTATAACTGGTAGTTGTCAACACATGGCACTTGTCAAATGACAGTTGTCGATCTGTGATTAAACAGCAGATGTTTCTGCTGGCGACAAAGTTTGATGAATATTTTGGATGGTAACTAGCGATAGAGTGCTGAAGGTTGTTGTTGATTGTATTGTGAAAATGAAATGTATTGTCGACGTTCAGGGAGGAACGCCGCGGGCAAGCGAAAGCCGATCGTCAGGCACACCGGCTAACAGCTGCCATGCAGAGAAGGGTTAATTGAGTGTCTGATCTAGCAGTGACGGTGACACTAACCTGACAGTAACTGTTGTATATTATGTTTATTCGTTCGTTGTTTTTATCAAAGGACACGTTTTATACAGCACCACTCAGGGTGCATTTCTGGTTACTAACTGGTCAGTTAAGTTAGCCACTAACTGATCGATTTGCATAACTCGCGTTTCTGAATCGCATCCAAAGATGACTGACTGTTCAGTTAATGCAAACTGTTGGTTAGCTAACTGATGAGTTAACTAAAAAATGGGAAACTCGACCTCAGTGCTCTGAATTTTGCTGTAACTGTTACTTCTGTCATATGCTGTGTCTCAAAAGACGACCCACTTTGCAATTCCGTTTGAGTGTTCTGATAGCATTATTTACAATCTTGCCTTAGCCAAGTCCTTATGACATGTTCTTCACCAAGTCCAGTTTACCTTTACTATAACTATAATATAGAGTCTATTATTATTACCATTCTTATAGTATTTGCGTACAAACTGTAGTGGTAATAATACCATTGCAGTCTGGTTGTACAGCAACTAGTGTTTAGTTGCTAGAAAATTTTACCCCTTGACGTGTTCTAAAAATTTATTTATCAAAGACTAAAAATTTGTAAACTGTTTTACGCGCATATTCTGCATTCAAATCTACTCCAAACTACGAAGTTTCATTCAAGTATGTCTAACAACATGCCATATTAAATGCGATCATCCAGGGAATTTTTACATTTCACTCTCACTGTACCGACTTCACAAACTTAATGAAAAGCTGAAGAGTGAAGACCATTCTGGAACTAAATAGTGCAGTACAGCAGTTATGGTATGACTTGCCACAGACTTTCGCAAACGTCCTAATGCTAATGGATGCATTTCGGCCGGTGGTGGACTTTTTGAGGATCAGATTTCAACTTTTTTTCAAGAAATATTTCCATTCTGTCAGAAACTGTAATACCCCAGTAATTTCTGTGTTTTAACCCTTTGTTTTTTGTCAAATAGCAAAAAGTTTGTCCATTGTGGTCAGTGCGTTGTAAAATGTAAAAATTCTCTGGGTTATCACGCATAATATGGCATAACTGTCCAAAAAAGTTGAAGTTATTTGTGTGGTACGAGGTAGATTTGAACGTAGAATATGCATGTAGAATATCGCTTACTATTTTTCAGTCTGAAAAATAAACTTCAGAACACGTCAGGCGGGCAAAATTGTCTTGAATCTTACTGTATGCACGCTGTAATGGTTATCTTGCTACTTGCAGATTAGTTGACTTAGATAATAATGATATATGATCTATCATTCTGTATGTGAACTTCTAACGGGCTATATTTTGTACAGCTTCCAAAACAGCATTGAGCATTCTCCATATCACCATCAACACACAGTCTATAAATAGTAACAGTAGTTGCCATTTCTTCTTTCGCTACTTGCTACTGATCGAATAAATTTATGTACCAAACGGTATAGGAAATGCCTACTGGTTCCGGTTTATGGCATTTTCTATACCGCTTGGTACGTAAATTTACTCGATTCGGTAGTAAGCAGGGAAAAAGACATGGCAACTAAGACACATTATTATGATGCATTTCGGGAATGGTGATAAACTGAATACAGCCTCAGTGAATCCGTGTAGTCGGAATGGTGTTTGTGCTTTCTCCTGTGTCCAAAAAATGTATGACCAGATACGCTGTAGAAACAACTAACTAGCAGTGAACTAGGTCCAATTTGATCTGCCTCTGCATAATGCTGTGCGTATAGTCATAACATTGTGGCATGTAAAATGTGCTTGTGTAATGAACAAAACAAGGCGTTAACTGAAGACACTGGCACTTTGTAGCGTAATGATCTTTTATTTTTGGTAACGAGTTGATGCAATCTATCACATTCTTCTACTTCCGTATCAGACATTCGTCTTTCACTGAGCTGGTAATTACTACCAAAAAATTTGATCTACATCAATCATACATAAAACAAACCTGAAAGGCTAAAAGACTCCATATTTGGGCAACTGTAGAGGGCCACAAACTGTTACCACAGTTTCACGACATATTACGGCAAACACTGACCAATTCTACAGCCTCATTCAGTAAATCCTATACAGAAAGCTGGAATACAGTTATTACCTTGCTGCAAATATGCTTCTGCTGTAGCACACGAAATATGAATGTTCATGTACCTTGCAGGAATTATAGGTGAACATATAAATTTCACAAGGTAATGTAGCAACATATTTTACGAGGTGGTGTTGATTATACCTTTCTCCACAGTTTATCACTGTAACTGATCCACATTTTCCAGTTATCATAAAAACAAAAAAAATGACATCGGTTTATGGTCAACAGTACAATTAAATGATCAAATCAACAAAAATGTCAACATATTGAACAACAAAAATCACGCCAGGCCTAAAAATCAGTGTGCAGTCTGATGAAAAAGGATGGGGGGAGGGGGCGGAAATTTTCATTTTATCTCATGACACCGTGTAATACTACACAACAACTCATAAAAACAAACTGACACACTTATGGGAATAGAAGTATAAAGATACTGCAGCATAACAGACTAGATTCAAACATTTTATTTCTGAAACATTGAAAACAAATTAACAACTGCACTAATATTTTGAGGGTCCAATAACGATTTTAGGGATGGAGGTCTTTTTAGAGACGGATGGAAATCGGAAGCACAGAATTTTTTTTAGACCTAATCCAATGATGAACAGGTCAGCTATTTCTGGAAAAAGTCCGTATTGTGATTATATTGAGCTTGCAGTACGTTTGAAAAGGCATCTTAATTCAAACAGAATGTAATGCTCAGTGATATTACTTTTAAACGGCTGGAGCAAAATATTTTACACCATTTTTTGCCTCTTACGATGAACAAACTAATCAAGTTCTGAACATCAAGCAGCAACACATTCTGATTTAATCAGAAGTGCAGCCTGACAGTTTGGCAAAACCATCGTGCACTGTAACATGCCAATTAACACAGCTGAAATTACGACTACAAAAGCCAACAAAAAATGAGAAATCAAAAATAAACAACAAAAGTTTACTTCATACGGGCTGAGTGACTGGCTGACTTGACCGTGAGATCAGAAAAGTTGATATAAAAAGAAACTGCGGCGAAGTTTCAATCCATGCACAAATCACAAATCCACTTACAGTACTACTGTCTGTTATTTGTTCAACCAGCCTGTTTTAGACCGTGTCCTCAAAGGTCAAGCAAACCTGTAGAGTTTGAGGGTTTACTTTATGACTATGTATTCCTAACATGAGCTCGATGCAAAATTTAAACAAATACATGGATGCAATTTCAAGCAGTGTATTGAAGCAGGGCAAGTTGGGCAACAAATATGCTATTGCATTTTCGTCAGAAATTCATAGCAAAATTAAAAATATCCACTGTTGTATCACACAGGCTCAGTTTCAAACTAAAATAAGCCCATCTGGTGAAACACAATCTGTAATTTCTTGCCCTGCTTTAATGCACTGTTTAAACTTTGGCATCGGTGCACATAAAAGACAACTGCTAGGCATAAACGTATTATACCTGCATGACTAATCTACTAATTTAATTTATGGGGGAAGAGACAGTCAAGTGATACAGATACGACAGTATTGGCGTTATCATTAACACAGTTGCAGACGGATGCATCAAAGGAAGCATTTAACGTAAGTTGCGGTGGCTGCACCATCGTAGCTTGCTGCTGACATTCATTCCCATTCATAAGTTCATCAGTTCCAACTACACAGACATAATAGCCATCATGCTGGCCAGAATACATGCAAAGCTTTATAGCAGTGCTGCACAACCTTCTGAAGCCACGGGCCACATAGTATAGACATATAGTAACGGCAGGCCAGACTAATGCAAAATTCTATTACTCTATTAATTATTCATGATGTAATCAGGAGACAGTTTCAACTTGGAGGCATGCGCCACTTCAGACAAGTCCAAAAAGCAGATAAGTAAGACAGCAAATGAATAATTTGCAAAGCATATAAAAGTTTCATACATCGCATTTTTGGTGTTTCCTGTTGTACGTCACGGGCCAGATACAGAGTGCAGGCTGGACGCTGTGCACTAGTGCAGCAACCGCTTTACAAGCTGTTCAACAAGGCAGGCAGTTCCTATTCCGACAAGCACTATTCCGACAGTTACTATTTCGACACTTCCTATACCGACATAGAGGGATACGGTTAGGCACAGTGATAAACTGCATCTTTGGCTACGACGGCCGACCCAAACCATTACGTTGTTCCCACAACTGTAGGCGTACTGTAACGTAACGTTTGTCGGAGTGATGGCTGTCGGAATAGGAACTGTCGGAACAGCGCTTGTATCCGTTCAACGAGTCTGTGGACAGATGGTAGGGCAGAAACGGCACAAACTCGACACAGACACGTGTTGCTTACACATAACCAACATTTCGTACAATCCAACGATATGTCACAAACGCACAGGTCCAAACCACTCAGAACTTGACGACGTCAGCTCGCAGTGTTTCCAGCGCTCGGGCAAGATTGGTATTTCCCGGTCAACATAGACCGATGATGTCATAACGACGTGCACACAAACAGATGACGTCATCCTCCACGACGACGATGATGACGAAGGTCTCTGCTGTTGTCGTCAGCGTAAATACTCGGAACCGGATGAGATCACGGTCAGCTCACAATGTTTCTACTGCTCCGGGGTTGGTGTTTGCCAGTCAACAGAAACTGCTGACGTCACAACGACGTGCACGCAAACAGATGACGTCATTCCTCATCAACGATTGTCTCTATAGGCGGCTGTGCCACGCTGTTGTATGGTTCATTCTGCCAGCCACCGACGACGATAACGATTGATGTTGCACGCAAACTCTCCGATGTATAGCATCTCTTGACGACTAATCATGTCCTGCCATCAAACACTGTGAACTCTCGAGTGAGCTGTTGCTGCTCCTGCTGCTGCTGATGTTGTGTTGTCATGACGACCGATGTAATCAATCGCATCATCATCAGCGAGGTGTTGACTGTCGCTGTGATCTCTGCTGTGATCTCTGCTGCTCTAACAGCTTCTCCAACGGAGACATTCCGCTTGACCACAGCGACTGTCTCAAACACACACAAATACACAGTAATAATAATAATCATCTATCTATTATGCATCAATGCTATGATACGCAAAAAGTCCTTCCCGAGCCATAAGATTCATGGGGTGGCGCTGATCTCCGTCTCCTTAGCAATCAGCCAGACACCAGTTTGCACTGCCAGACCACAGATATGGGGTTTGTGCATCACGCAGTGTGCTTGTTTAATATGTTCCAGCTTTTGCTAGTACTCACTGCGCTTGCCCACGGAGGGATGGCCAGGCTAAGTTGGCCTGGGTGGCCGGTTACATACCGAGATGTATGGTTACAAACAAAGAAGGTTTATCCATCCTAGCACTAACCGGGCCCGGCGTTCATTAACTTCGTTGAAGCGACCACCAAGGTTACCGACTAAGCCAAACCGCCACCATTATACTCTTACACTGCTAGCTTAAATAGTCTAATGTTAACTTGAACACTCATTGTTGAATGTCGTTGCAATTCTGTAAATACGTTGGTTTTTGTTGATAGATAGAACCATATTGGTGTTGTCGACATATGGTTGTGTGAGGTCGAGTAGTGGAATAAAGGTGGAAGTTTAGATTTCCAGATAAGGTTTAAACGGTAACCTGTACGACTAATCTAAGTCCTCTGACTATTAGTATAGACCATACATGTCGCACCCTTGCAATTGATTTTCCATGTCATGGCACGTTCGAAATTGTCAGTGCTATTAATATTATTATTATTATTATTATTCAGCGTTAGTTAAGACGGCGCTGCTGACCTGCATGTTAGCCGTCAGTCTGCTGACATCCAGTGCGCTGTCCTGACCACAGCTGACAGCCAATGAGCTCTCGTGCTGTGCCACTGCCACCGCTGGCTTCCACTGCACTGACGTGGGGGGTCCGGCTGACTGCAGGCTGGGTGGTCCAATAGCCAGGCCGCCCGGTGGTCCCGAGTGACCGAGGCATCCAGACACCGACAGCTCGTCTGCTGTGCTGTCATAGCCGCTCAAGCCAAACGGCGAAGATCTTTGATCTAAGGACACAGAACGACAACACATAATGTTAACGACTGATGGCTACAGTCGATGTCAGACGACCAGTAAACACAATGAAGTAGAATCAATCCATAAATCGGTAAATTCGTGAAGAGCCCCTTGAACAGAGTTCTCAGAAGCGCCAGTTACGAGTATGCATGATCACAGAGCCACGTCTTAAGGCCTAATTTAAAGCACTGTCTACTGATGTCAGTGTTTTTCAGTTCTGAAGGAAGATCGATCCACATCAGGTTGGTGCCGATCAGCAGAAGCTTCACTGACCGAACCGATCGTGGCCCGGGAAGACCATGTCGCCTTGGCCTGCAGAAGGAAAACGCTAAAAAATAGCATTACACAAATTACACATAATCGTAGACAGATGTGAACTGACAGAACACATCATCAGGCTGCCTTCATGCATGCGTGCAACGTTTTCCACATTTCTAACTGCTTTCATCTTCATTTTTTCAAGATTAATTCTTTCGGTTTTTCCTTTTGTGGAAATGTGCACTAGAATAGACTGGTTACAGATCACTCAGTGAGCATGTTACACATCATCATCACACTGACTACACATCTGGCACACTAAATCTTCACATCACAACATATCATATCATTTTAACAGCAAAGATTAATTAATCGCCACTGACTACTTAATTGATTGGAGAGTGATTGGAGAAGGCCAGTTGGACGACCCCACTCCTCCTGGATGGCCACTCTGAAGAACGACCTATCTCTGCACAACCTCACCTTTGAGGATGCTATCGAAATGGCGCTGGATAAGCCGCTGTGGGGACTATTGGCAGCAAGCGGAGCTACGCACTGATGGTGCATGCCGAATAATGATGATGATGATGACTACTTAAGCTCTCCCCAGCATGGCTGCCTTTAGGCCAATCTCCAGCTGCCGTCACCTTACAGCAAAGTCAACAACCCACAGAGATCAGATCAGTTAGCTTTGCTGTTTCAAACCAAGAGTAGAAACAAAGTGAGCACAAAGACAGAAACACAATCTTAGCAACGGAACAATCTACGAGGGTCGTTCCACAAATAAGTTACAAAACGGCGCCATTCCATTACTTCTTAAAATAGGAAAAATCCGAAATATACGTTTTGTAGGGAATTTAATTTTGAACATAAAAAAAATTTTTAATGATGACGTCATTATTGTGACGTCATCTGTTCCTAGAACACACTCTATCTGTGTATTATTTTCTCCACCAGTTTTCTGTCATAACTCACAATTCATAACTCTCTGTATACAGCAGAGGAATGACAGAAAAAAAAACGAATAAGCTTAACAAGTTAATGTTGCCTGTTTAAATGTCAAACATTAGTGTTTCATTTTTCAACATCTCGTCCAATTTCGTTTAAACATTTGTCCCTGCTGTCAACAAGCTTCTGAATGCCCGATGCAAAGAACGATGCTGGCTGCTGTCCAAGCCACTGACGAACAACTGATTGCACCT
>Ga0056124_1000348_pt1 | contig 14362 bp, 6 predicted proteins | sample WorMetHEROISLAND_2_FD_70069 | JGI IMG/M metagenome (GOLD analysis project Ga0056124, IMG submission 70069) | Marine gutless worms symbiont microbial communities from Max Planck institute for Marine Microbiology, Germany - Olavius sp. 4 HERON ISLAND | ecosystem: Host-associated > Annelida >... | reverse complement strand
GGTTATGTTGCTTTTTTGCTATTACAAATAAGATGTTAAATAAAATTATCTTCGTATTTTATCGAAGGACAGGGGGGCCACGGGAGAGTGAGGGGCTCGGCAGGGGGCCACGGTCCAAAAAAGGTTGAGAACCGCTGTTATAGACTGACACTGTGCCACATCAAAATATAAACGGTCTAGATGAATGATGAAGGCGCAGAATTGCAGGAAATGAGAAGGGAGACGGACATACGGGACATATTTTCTCAGAGCTGCGGAGCGTCACCTGCCGTACGGGATCACTGTGACATGGTCGGTTACCTGCCACCTGACACAGGTGAATGTGTCCTGCCTTAACCCTATCCAGGCAGGCCGGTACTTGACGTACCCACGGCCTCGGGTGGGAGACTGAGTTGACCAGGGTTGTCGATTAGTATGTACCGAGATGGTTTACCATCCAGATAGTAACCAGGGTCGACGTACGTCAACCGAGACAAATGCGTTAGCCTCTATACACCAAACGTCCGGCTTATTTCCGTGTCAGCTGAGCTTGTTCCTGTAAAGGGTTAATGGTTGTGGTGTGCTTCTGCCGTCCGCCCGCCCACCAGCAAGGAAAACAAACACAACCGACGTTTGATACTAACTGCAGCAATTAGTGGTAACATGTTGCCGACGCAGCTGACCACGGGGAGGCGCTGACAGGCCACCGGGCGGGCAACACAAGTACTATAGCCACACCCGGACAGTTGGTGGTCTTTACACACAGTCTGCCATGTACTACTGGCTACTATTCGCTAGTACACATTGATGGCTATTTCAAGGCCTCAATCAATGCTGATTTTGTATCTTGTATTGCGCGTCACAGATGTAAAAAAACGTTTTTTTTTATATTTTTGTCACGTTTTTAACGTTTTTTTTATTTTGACAACGTTTTTTTTTATTTTGTTTTTATTTTTTGTCTAACACGTGTAGAACTGCAAGACAGAGCATAGTAACAGTCGTTTGTATTTCGGCCTGCAACTGCAAGCCCAGAAATTACTTATGATAACTGTAAAATTCCGCTGAATACTTCGAGTTAGAGTTACCTTGAATTGAGGTTTAGGTGTTAGGCATGGGGTTGAACATAGTTGACATTAACGTTTTTTTATTCAATGTTTACAAACGTTTTTATTTTTGTCACGTCTTTAACGTTTTTTTAGTATTTTTTGAACGCTTTTCACATCTATGTTGCGCGTATGTCTGTCTGTGAAGTAGGACATTCTTCGTCTGGTGCTATGGCACTGATAGTTGGGTGGATGGCTTTGAGAAGTACTGCTCTTAGAATTCCGAAATATTTACTTCTGGGCACTGGCGGGACCCGCGGTATTTCGTAAATAGTGGGCTGGTTAAATGGAAACCGAGCGTATGTATGCACGTATAACTTGAGACAGGACTCGTATCAACTTTATCAAATTCAAACAATGAAGCAAATGCTAACCTATGAATCTCAGATATGGCATACACATGACAGTCGGGCAGATTTCAGTCTGGGAGTCAGAGAAAACGTTATTTTAGCGTCACATCTCTGGTACATGTACACTGTGTCCCAAAAAAACCATCCTTGACATTGTTGATTGTAACTTCAAGAAGGATTGGCAGATTTTAATAGTTTTTGATACAAATATTTCTGACACAGCTGGTCATCAAACGACCGTTCAAGTTCCCACCTCGCCCAATGTGTGCTTCTGCACTACCTGGGGAAAACATTTTGCTTGTTATGTTTTCCCCAGGTATAGTGCAGAAACAGACGTTGGGTGAGGTGGGAACCAAAGCGGTCATTTGATGGCCAGTTGTACCAGGAATATTCGTACCAAACATTATTAAAATCAGTTAATTCTTCTTCAAGTTACAATTGATAATGTCGGGGTGGTTTTTTTTGTGACACAGTGTAGTTAGTGCTAGAGCAGTCAGACGAAAGATGCGGTTGTTTCTGAGAGTCATATTGCTTCCTGTTGTGAGATATGTCCTATCAATTCTATCATCTCACGGCGGGCACAGATGAGCTGAGCAGAGCTATTACCGCACGCACCTGATCTCATCGGATCTCTCTTTGCAAATCAATTCTCCCGACACCTTATGTTCACTCAGCGGAGACTAGGCAATATACTTCTTAGGTCAATCAATACTGCTAAGCCCGGAACAACAGTGCGGTAGTTACGTGTTTGGGAGGAAAATCAGAACAGCAAAAAGTAAATGTACGTAAAGGACAATAACATAAAGAGTAGAGCAAACTGCAAATAGTGTCAAATGACTGCCAGTTATCCTCCATTTTGTGCCAAATATTACAACTATAAAGTAGTAAAATAAACAGCTATTTTGCTAGACCAGGAAAGACTGATACCCCGTTCACACGATGAAGCTGGTCGAGCGCTCGTCGCGGCAGCTTTGTGGTGTAAACGGGGTATAAGATAACGGCGTAATGGCTAGAAAAAACTGAACTGCCATCTCTTCAGTTGCAGCGGTGTTGTCAGTAGCCAGCGGGTCTGAGACATGGCAGTCCACGGCATGGCAGATCACGTGTACATTGTACAAGTCGTGCAGTAGATGAGCTAATGTGTGGTGTGTGACTGCGCCACGCCAAGACATTGGAACAGCTGCCAGCTGGGACAAACACATTTCGAAATTCTTTCATTCCTGATTGTTTAGAACATTTTGACTAGGCCAAGTATTACTATTTCATTATTTTCTAGTCCTCGCTGGCAGCGTTTCGAATGTCTATGTGCATACTACTGTATCAATTAATATTGCACTACTGTGATTATTATTGTATACTCTATACTGATCCCGCCACTGGCTGATATACGAGATAAAGCGTCTACCTGTCGTATGTGATGCGGTTGTGTGCAGGCTGTGAGGACATCATAGCCGAGGCACTGACCGTCGACTCTCTGCCGTCAGTCCTGCACTGGAGTGCCAAGCCTCACGGTAGTGTCTGGGTTCACCGACAAGCCGTCCAGTTCCTACGTGAAGAGTTCTCACTGCTCATTCAGCCGTGCCATCTACCTGTGCTTTATGAACTGTCTCGGGACTACCTGCTGGACGCTGTCAGCTCCGACTTTCTACAGGTCAGTCGACTCGGTCCAGTTCACACTGCACCATTATCAATTTGAACAGATGAGCCCCCCCGTATGGGTCCGGGGGTGTAGAATAGGCCCAGTCCGTTTCCTGGCCGGATGGCGTAAGAGGCGCCTAAACCAGGCTTTTAGTTTTGTATTGGTAATTTGGTATAGTAGTTAGATTGTGTGTATGTGCGTCTTTTGTTAGTTAGTATTACGTTTGTGTGCATGTGTATGTAGGTTGTATATTATTGTATTTTGGGGTTTTTGTGTTGGTTTGATTGATTTTTACTGTTAATTGCTGTTGTCCGTACCAGTGCAAGTGATTGCCTTGAGGACCGTCTCCAAGATGACCATAATGTGTTGAGCGGGACGTTAAACCTTACTCACTCACTGACTGAATAGATGAGAATGCTGCATGACATTGACGATGTCCAGATAGTAAGAGGATGCTTCTAAGGTCATGCATTTTGATTTTTGATACTCATGGAGTCATGGTATTCAAGGTCTTTTGGTCATGTCCCCATAACATGTCACATTTCCTAAAGTTTGACTACCGGTAGATTTGGTGATTTCATTATTTTCAGCAGGATTTGTACTTTGGGTCGCATGGACAGAGCAGTCGTCATAAGGGCACAAGGAGTCGGTTGACAGATGAGAATCAGATGAGGTTTGACGTTAATGAGGTTTACGTTGTATGTTTGTTGTAGGCATGTGAGCTTGATGTTCTGACCGCAGTCATCAAGTGGGCAGAGTACCAGCTTGTCAAGCGTCTTGAAGAACGAGGTATAAAATTTGTCACTTCAGCGTAGACCTCGAAGGTTTATTGACAGCAGTTTATTCTCAGTCTGATGTCATTTTAATTGTGTTATGGTTTTTATACGTAAGTCGTCGGCAGTTAAACAAGTTATGGTTAATTTTAAATGTAATGTAAACTTCTAGGTTATTCTGTGGTTTTTCTGGCTGTGTGGCTGTGGCATTTGTATTTGTATATATCTTTTTTGTGTATCTGTTTATGTAATTGTTTGACAAATAAACGTGTTCATTAACGATTGAGAAGAACACATATGCAGAGCATTTTAAGGGTCATTTTTCAGACAAATCCGGGTTACCCAGTTGTTCCCTTGATTCACAGTCTCCGTTGATCCATATCCTAAGCAGTCACACAGGACATGCATAAACTTTCCAAATCTCCGCTGATACACTCAGGTCTTAAGTAAGTAAGTAAGTAAATTTGTATGGTACACTATGTCAACGGGTATACCCGCTGAATCTGAGCCACAAAGGGTGTGGTGAGGACTAAGATGGCCTAAAAGCTAGGTTGTAGAAAAATGTTTTAAGGTGGCGACAAAAAGAACACATGGAAGGGGAATTGCGAATGTTTAAAGGGGGTTGGGAGGGTTATTCACGTGTCCCGTCCTGTTTATCTAGTTTTCTCAGTTGCCATCATCATTATTGGTTGACCTAGTGTGTGTCATGCGTACATTCAACTTGTCTAAACCTGTGTAATCTGTTCCTGCTAACAGTGGCCTTGCCAGCTGCAGAATGAACAGCTCTGTTAGTAGAAAGGATGTTGGTGCTGAGTGCTGACATAATATGTTGTTATCCCTCTAGTTGCTGAGCTTCTAAGGCATCGACGGTAAATTGGGTCACTTACTGCACAAGCCATGATCACCCACGATTTCCTCGAGGCTTATGACATCCGCTGACTTTGACCATTGACCTTTTGTGAAGTGAACATTGACAAGCCGCTAGCTCCTGCCAAGGAGATTGGAGAGTGTTCACACCAGTTTTACTTTTTACACTTTTCTGAGTTAGGAGCTACAGCAGGACAGACAGATGTATGGGTGGACAGAAGGCAGACGGGCAAGACTCGAGATGCGTAATGTGGCCTGTACGGTGGCCACATAATGATGATGATGTATGTAAACTATGTACATGTGTATGTATGTACCGGTTTGCAGAGCCGAATCTGTTGAGTCAGACGACTCACAGCATCAGTCGGAAGGGAGTGAAGAAGCGTGATTTGAGTGACGTTGAACTGCGCGACATCCTCTCCGATGTCTTGCCTCACATCCGCACTGACCACGTCCTGCCCAAGGACTCGGAGGTCCTGACCAATGCCATCAAGCGTGGTCTCGTCAGTGTCCCGCCCTCTCACATGATTGGCTCCGATACAGTCGCCGTCGGTGGCCAGTCATCGGCAAGTGCTTGGGTTAGGACACGTAACATGGCGCTCTTCATCAAGCCTCGACTTTTTGTGCCGTACTTTGATGAAGTCAAGGTTGGAATTGTTCTGATTCATAGTTTTTTTTGTCCTTATTTTTGCCCTATTTGTTAAATTTCTAAATATTAATTTCTGACATTTTATTAGCATTGATCAGTTGAGTGCGACAGATTTCTTGTGCACCTGATAACTGTAGACAGCATTGACTAATTTTTACAAACTTTAGTACCGGTATACTATTTCCTGCTGTAAACCGTTCTGATGTTATTATGATTTGATCTGATCTGAGAATCAGTAGCTGCAGTATTTACAGACTGAAGCCTGCTTTGCTGCCCGACCCAGGGGCTGCTTTATTTTGCTGCTTTTTAATTTTACTATTTGGCGTAAAAACGTGGCAGTCGTGTGGCACAATTTGCAGTTTGGTCTACAGTTAATGCTAGTTGTACACTGAAAATCAGCATGTTATTGTATGTTAGTTGGAACTCCGGCCTCACCGCACCACATGCTTGACGTTGCAGTGAGTTGTTCAAGACCAAGGCAACGATGCCATCTGACAGCGAATAATAGCTATGTAATGAGTATTCTACACAGATGCAGTATTAGTTTGCCATGCCAAGAGTGAAAGACGAACAACAGACAAAGAACAAGACCACCGAGTTTGAACCCAAGACTGTTCAGTCTGGAGACCAAGACATTTTCCTGATACTACATCCTCTAGTTGAAACAAGACATGAACAGCGGTGCCTCCTGTCGTCAACTGTGACGCTCTCTTTGTATATAAATCTAGGCTGAAAACTCACACGTTCAATACTGCATATGGCTAGCTTACCTGTTCTGCCAGCGCCGCTGAAGCTACGGCACTATGGCACTCTAAGATCGGTTTATTATTATTATTCAGCGAAATTTCTTTTTGCAGTGCAAGCGATTTTGCCTCTTTACCCACCTCTCCGTTCTGTGGTCAGCCTGTCGTCTGTCACACTCGTGCACCCTGCTTAAACAATTTGACGGAATAATGACACTTGGCAGGTACACTTGCGGAGTCCAATAACACATTGTGTTAGATGGGGATGGGGGTCCCTGACCCCCCGGGCGAAGCGGAGATTGGGGGGTTGAGCCAAAACTTGCACTTGCCCATTTATGGGGCAGCACCGATCAGTGATTTTGCGTTTTACTGAATTACTTTGGCCACTTGTTGTTATTATTATTATTGTCGGTGTGATAGTCACTGATAAAGGAGCAGACGGTGCGAGGGCAGGACAACAGCGTGGTGCAGCTACACATGATGCCTCAGTCGTCATGTGCAATACCCGACGCACTGTACATGCTGGATGACCGCACCTGTCCATTGCTGCATCGACATCAGCTGCTCCATCATCATCACCAGCAGCAGCAGCAGGCAGGGTCACAGTCCGCCTCATCGTCCAGTGTGGACGTCATTGCCGGCACCATTCCTGGTCAGCAGTCTCGCAGACTTCTCTCTTTCAGTGATCTCGTGCGTGTAATACACAGTATGCAGTTCACTGTAATCTTTACTTTCTTTGTGTCGAACGTGCTCTTTCACTGCCGCTCGCTTCTGTGTCGTCTTACTGAGGAGTTATAGTAAGTAAGTAAGTAAGTTACTGAGAGAACTTAAGAGTCGCCGATTCAACAGTTAGCCACAATTTGCCACGATCTCAACACCAAACTGTTGAGATCATGGCACATTGTGACTACTTTCTTTCTGCATCGGTTAATCGTGTTGGCTACAAACTAATATTGTTATTTGGCTATGTAAGAGATCTGTGTGACTAATAGGCTATACAAAATTTATTAAATTACCTTTATTTCTTCATTGTCGATGTTTCACGAACTACTGTTGCCTTCTCCTAGATGAATTCTCACTATCTTATTAGTTACTGTTTGAACCTGTGAGTTCATTTGAATGCGGTCCATGTGACTGCTGTCTGTCTGTGTGCGATGCAGTGCCGGATAGAGAAGTGATAGAGGCAATGCATGATCGGGAGCTGGAGCTGTGTCACAGCAAGCTGGTCCAGCGTGCCTGCTCATTGCTCTGTGCTGACCGACTTGCCATCGTCCGCCAGGTCCAACTGCGTGTCGTCCGTGAGTTTGGACTCCCGGACTCCACCGTCAAAGTCCTGCAGAGTTCGTCGGCCGCAGTCCGGTCGCCGCCGACTGATCACCGGCGGACTGGCAGCGCGCCGGTATGTCACGACCTGGCGGTGGCTGTCGGCGCCGGTTCCGGGACGTGTCGGCTACTGCCGGTGGCTGGGACACCAGTCGTCGGTGTGCCGGCAGGAAGTAGATATTGGCAGCATGTGCTTGTCCAGTCACATTCACACCCGCCTTTACATCACTGTCAGCTGGACGCTGGTCGACACAGTCCTCTTGTTCTGGCTCCTGTCGGGCCCCGGCCGCCGCTCTTTGAGGTGAGTCTGTATGGCGTGAAAGCTGAACACTAGACAAACATGTTGTTAACCCAGTGCTTATGATATATTATGCAGCCATCCGCCTAGCAATATGCTGCACTGCGTAACCCTAACCCTTTTTACCTTTCATTCTTTCTGCTGAAAATTGTCAGACTGGTTGCTCTGCCCTGGAGAACATTCACACCAGTTTTAGTTTATCTGCACCTTTTTTATTTTTGAGCTAGGAGCCTGTACAGGACAGGCAGATGGACAGGCAAGACCCGTATTGCAGCCTGTCAGGACGGCCATACAGCAATGCACACTGTTTTTCCTAGTCATCAGTTCCACAGCCTAGAATGAACCCTCTACAAGTCTCCACAGTGATCAGAGAGTCAACATAAACTGCATCGAGTTGAGTTGGTGCCATTGCATTTTTGTCGGCAGGTTTCAAAACTAATTTAATGTATCTGGCAATGCCGAGACAGCTCAGCTGTTTCTAATGACCAATTGTTTGTTTGAAGCTTTTGTTCTTAGTCTGTAAACTCCTACTCAGTAGTGGCAGTAAGGTATATATGAGACATCTGTGATGACATTATTCTCGGGTCATTTGTGCTGACATTTTGTCTGTTCGTGGTCAGCATTAAACTACAGACAACATAGGCCTCAATTCTGTTGTTGCATTTGTAGGTGTTAACTTTATACGTTTCGCTGAATGGTTGAACTTTACTGTCGGATATTGCGAATCAGTCGATCAGTCAAATTAAAGCCACTTACGCAAAGTGCAAAGGGACGAGTGCTTTACCAGCTTAGAGATAAAACCTAACTCAAATTGACACATGGAATGAGACATAAAAGAGAAATGAGACATAAAAGAGCCACTAGAGGACCATGAATGAATGGATGAATGAATGAATGTGAGATTGTGTGGTGAAGTTACAGAATGACGAGGAGTGCAGCGGCTCGTCGGTGGATGCCACGGCGCCGCTGATGAGAAATGTGATGCCAGACATAGCAATGGCTTCAGCTGCTGTTGCACGCGTCTCTGTCAGTCAGTCGGACGATGACGACGACGATGATCACACGGCCGTCGTGCCATTTCCTGACCTCGACCTCGGCGACGGAGCCAATCACATGATGCCCGGCAGTGGTGGAGGCGGGGCTACATGCATGCATTGATCGTGACACCGATGCTGACATTGCTTATACTGTGAGTGGTCTGGCAACAGAAACTGCAGGCTCTATCCAGCAGACAGTTTTCTCTTTGTTTGATGACAGGGTTCCCGTGTGTTGTGGAATTTAAAACTTGCTGTTTTCAGTCCCGGAAAGGTTTAGAGAAAAACTGAAGTTGATGACTTATGACTCTTGGGATTTCGGCATTCGTACGTACAGAGACTCCCAAAGTAGCAAAAATCTGTTTTAGCAGGTTATGTCTTTTAAGTCATGAAACACAGGTACATAAAATTATTTCGAGGCCAGTTTAGTGTTTAGTGTTTAGTGTTTAGTGTTTAGAATATCAGATTATATTCCGCAGTCTGGGAAAGTCTAGGAAACTTTTTTGAGTTTAGGAAAGTCCTGGTCATCTGTGTCATTTGTGGGAACCCTGTGATGATATTCTGTTGAGCACAATTTCAGTGAATCTTTTCTAAGTCGGCTCATCATATTGTGTGAAGTAAGTAATGCAATCCGGAAATTATATTTTGATACTGTTGCTGCTAGATTTCTATGCCGTCTTACCTTTCAATTCATTATAAATGTATGATTAGAAGTTGAGTTTGCCTGCAGGTGTAAATGTTGTAGTAAACTGGCGAGCGGTCATTTTTATAGCGGAGAAGATATTTTGCATGTAGCTCATGGAATCTTTGTATCATATGAAGTCTGTCGTGTTTTGTGTTGCATCAGTGCAACATGGTGTTTGAGATAAGCTGATACTGCAGTTCTGCTGTGAAGTAATTAGTTGTTAGAAATTGTTGCATGCGTTCTTCACTGTTTTGATGCTGTTGGTTAGGTGTCTGGAAGGGATCTCGGTGTGCAAAAGGCACTGCCACAGCAAGCGTGAAAGTTTACCGGCCTAACTTTAACAAAAACTAGATTGCCAAGCCTTCCTCAAGTCTAAGTACTTTCTGTGGGTAGCCGCAGTATCATGCAGACGAAAAACGTACAAAAACGCATGTGACCTTGACCTTTGACCTACGACCTTGAAATTAAATAGGCTTCTAGAAATTGTCAAGGAGCACATTCATGCATCCACATGTAGCCGCAATGCAAAAAAAACTAAACCCACATTACCTTGATCTTCGAGTATGACCTTGAAATTCAATACGGTTCTAGGGGTTGTCGATGAACATGTTCGTGCTAAATTTCGCCGAGCTAAGTGCAGCAGTTCATGAGTTATCGTATTGACAACCTTTCTTGCTCTATCTCGTAATGAAAAATCCGAAAATCAGGTCCTGTGACCTTGACCTTTGACCTATAACCTTGAAAAACAATAGGGTTTGTGCAGTTGTCAAGATACATGTTTATGCATAATTTCGTCAAGCTAAGTTGCAGCGGTTCATGAGTTATTGTGGAAAAAAACTGATGAAATCAATAGTGTCGTTGCTACCGCGGACAGGAAAAACGAGTGTGTGTGTGATGCATCAGGTAGGAGCTGTCGTGTTCTGTTAGTTGGCTGTATTCTCTGACCAGGACTGCTGGCATGCAGACACAGTTGACCGGTTAAAGGAGCTGACTGTTAACGGAGCCGGACATCTGGCTGACTTGGGTTGTATGCTAGCTTAATTAGGTTTAACCCTTGCTGTCTAAAGGGTGCCACAAAGGGGATGAGCTCCAACACAGTGACCTCATTCTGTGGGGTAATCTTCTTCTTCTGTTGGCAGCATTAGCTGTAGCAAACCACTGGTTTTTGTCACAGTTCATTGGTCTATGGTGTTGTCAGCCACAATGTCAGAGCAGTACACAGTTTATGCTGCAGTTCTGTTGAAATGTCGTGTTTGCTGTCTTTTCACTGCCAGTCAATGCTACAGCTGTTTGCACTGTATGAGTCAGGTCTTAAACTCAGATGTCTTGAACCAAATTTCAGATGCATTTGTATCAGCCATTTTTTGTACAGTAAAAAAAGCAAAACTGGCCGAGTGACGGTGGAATCAGTCAGCCATAGTTAACGTCGCTTGCTCTTTGCTAGTACTAAATATCAGCCTGGCTTGTCAGCGTTATGGGCAAATAATGGCAGTTGGTGTCAGATTGAGTCTCATCAAAACGATGGAAAATAATCATTTGACAGTAATCAAAGTATTAATTTCAACTATCAGTTTCCTGTAGCGTAGAAGTGCTGTGCTGTTCTCCGTTTTTGAGTTTAATTCCCTGTAATCTTTATATGCCATCTGTGGTGAATTTTTGAGTGTGCGACTGCAGTGTATTACAAACACTACTGTGCTGTTAATGTCAATGTATTCAGTTGATGGCAAGCGTATCGGCTGTAGATATTGAGCTTTCCTCACACTGTTTGAATCTGTAAATAACGCTGTTTGCTGCCTGAACACAACTCTCCCTCCCCGCTCATGGACAGAGTCGGTTTACAGTCTGTACGATATGAGGGAAGATTATCAGTCAAAAACGTTCTGTGCATTATTATGACATTTTTGTGCTTAATTTTCTGTAGTGTAGTCTCTGTGTTTAAAGTGCCGTTAATTCAGCCACTGTTATTGTGTGAGCTGTTCACCTGATTGGTTGAATTATTAATAACTCTAGGTACTGCTTCTGTGTGTGTCTGTGTGCACTCGGCAGCTAGTCCGTTTTGGATGTTTCTTTTGACAAGAGGTCTGGCTGTTCAGTCATAGTTAGTTTTTGCCCAGTGGCGTCTTCTCGTGCTAATTGTGCAGTTTGATGGTCAGTTCTAGCGCCCCTGAAGTGAATTCAGTCTTCTGTGGATCAGTGCTCGGAATTTGTGGGTTATTCCAAAACAGTATAATGACTATTATCGTGCGTATGTAATGTGTCTTTCTGTCTGTGAGGAGAATCGCCGAAAAAGGTTGTGGATTAGTTTTCGTGAAATTTTGGTTAGGGGTAATCCTTGGGGCAGGAAACAATATGTTAGCTCCTTGAAGTGACCGGTATATCTGCATGTGTGTGTCCAATAGTCAGCCAACTTGAGTATCATAATTGCCGGCCGTTTGCACTTTCTCGGTGCTTTCTAGTTTTGCATCTTGTTGTAACGAGACTTTTTGTGTGCATTGTTTACGCCGGCTGCCATGACAATCATCCAGATAGATGCGTTTCTTCTTCTTGATGCTTAAATTTAATTTTATTTAATTTACAGATTTAATTTAATATACGAATTAACTGTGCAGTACATAAACTGCCGTAAGTCCGTTGCAGTTGTTGTTTTTTCGATTCAGGCCACACATTTGGCTGTAAGAAATCTATGAATTTGTTACTTTTTGATGGTCACCGACTTCAGTTGGTGATAGAGAAATGATTGGTTAAAGACTGATACCCATGATATGTCCCGGTAATTATGGTTGTACATGTGTATGGTATGTGAAAGGGTAAGCGCTGGGGTGTTGAGCGTTATGTCGTCGGAAATGTGACCTGCTCAGCTACCGCTAAGAGAACAGGGCGTCAGCTGTGTTTATTTTGTTGGAGCCCGGTTATCCACCGGCGTTACTGAAACCCGTGCCCATTATGGCGTGATTAGAATGTATTGTTTCAGTCAAGTTTTGCGTATTCAGTTTGTGTGACATTGAACAGATGGTCCTAAATTTGAGGCATAAAATATGTTTGAAAGACTGGAAGTGATATTTAAAGCAGCACACTGCAGTGCTAAAGGCATGGAAATAATTACAAAAAGCATCAAATTTGAGTCGTGAAGACCTTAAACATTTATCGGATACAACAGTAATAGATAGTATTGTTCAGTTGTTGAAATACATAAATTGTGTCCACTGAACTGTTTTTGTGTCACATGGGCTGCGAGTTTTCTATGATAGAGTCACTCACATATTCGTCTCTGCCTTCATAGAATGTTCAGTTGACCTAGCCACAGGCAGCAGGGAAATGAAGTGAAACAAATAAAACCCTCGCTCAAGGCTAAGTACTGCCCGCTGGTATCATGCAGACAAAAACGCACAAAAACCATGTGACCTTGATATTCAATCAGTAGGCTTCTAGATGTTGTGTGGATACATGTTCACGCAAAATTTCATCAAGTTAAGTGCAGCGGTTCGTGAGTTATCGTGTCTGCAAACGTTTTTGCCCTATCTCGCAAGAGTAAAAAATCCGAAAATCCGGTCCTGTGACCACGACCTTTGACGTATGACCTTGAAATTTAACAGGTGTGTACAGGTTGTCGAGATATGTTCTTGCAAAATTTCGTGAAGCTAAGTTCGTATGAGTTTTCGTGTCGACAGAGAAACAAAAAAAACTTAGTTTTGATGCTGAAAACAATACTGCCCTCACGTCCGCGGGCTATAATAATTTGTGTGTGTCTCTGTGTGTGTACATAGTTGTATATTGCTAATTCGCTGCCTGGCTGTAACTGCAATCGCTCTATGTGTATATATGTGTTCAACGGTTGCCGGTTTCTGCTGCACGTGTGCATCTGTGCTGTTGTTGTACACTGCTCATTTTCGTACACCGTGTGTTTTTCTGTTGATTCCTGTGACAAGGTGTATGTATGCTAGCGACTGTCTGCCGGTGTGTATGCTTGTCCACTGTCTACTGTTCTGTATAAAGCAATGTCTAACTTTGACTACATTTGTGCGCGTGTTGTTGCTACAGTCTACGGATATGCATCGAACATTAGTAGCTTATCAGTAGCTTGTCGCTGATTGGTTTTTTTTCGGCAGCAGATAAATTCAAAGTTCGCAGCACGCAGTCAGATACCGTGAAATTAGTTCAAATTACAAGCTCTTGATAAAGACGCACGCCTTAATCATCTAGGCCTATTCTGGTATTTATTTTCAGACATTTTAGTATTCATTATTATTCACTGGCTTGTCCTAGAGAGTCTGGAAACCAGTTGGACATTATCCGTCAATATTCCTGTAATGTAGCATAACTTGTTTTAAACTTTTGAATGAACGTTTAGCTAGCAACGAGCAGGCCTAACATCCAGTTCAGGTGTGTGTATAAGCAGCGTTTAATGTCGGCAAACGAACAATCAGTACCCTGCCACGGCAGCAGACACAGTTCGACATAGTGTTGGAAGGCACATAGTTCGATAATAACAGTATATACCACGCGATACATTGTTGTCCGCCCGTGCAGCCATCCTTCGCCGTTTACATCCGATCAGTGCACATGACGCGTCGATACACGTTCAAGGGGATCGCACATGTACAACAAACTGAAACAATGCAAGGTAAAACTACAGTACAGAGTAAATTGTTTGGTTTTACTGTAGTTTTATGGCACGTCTGCGGACTTCTGCAATAAAACAAAATTACGACGAGACGACGGCGAACGTATCAAGTTGATTTATCTTGTTTTATTTTATTTTATTGCACATGAGCAAGCGCCTTAACTCTTGATACCGAAAAAGAGCTCATTGCTAGAGCATGATTATCTTTTAGCACTGAATATTAGGTCTATGGTTGGCCGGCATCAAGGGCGTCCATCCGCTCAGCGCCAGGAAGCAACCTTCCCCAAGTCGCACCAAC